>BNJT01002486.1_pt1:1470000-1727500 | contig 2145004 bp, 2283 predicted proteins | sample 8540491 | NCBI WGS metagenome assembly BNJT01 (sample SAMD00202455, study PRJDB9452) | human saliva metagenome | host: Homo sapiens | reverse complement strand
CTTGAATCTTTCGATTCAATGGAGCCTAGCGGGATCGAACCGCTGACCTCCTGCGTGCAAAGCAGGCGCTCTCCCAGCTGAGCTAAGGCCCCACAAGACCTCTCAAAACTAAATAAGAAACTCAAGTACATTCCGTTTTTCCTTAGAAAGGAGGTGATCCAGCCGCACCTTCCGATACGGCTACCTTGTTACGACTTCACCCCAATCATCTATCCCACCTTAGGCGGCTGGCTCCAAAAGGTTACCTCACCGACTTCGGGTGTTACAAACTCTCGTGGTGTGACGGGCGGTGTGTACAAAGGTACGGGAACGTATTCACCGCGGCGTGCTGATCCGCGATTACTAGCGATTCCGACTTCATGTAGGCGAGTTGCAGCCTACAATCCGAACTGAGATTGGCTTTAAGAGATTAGCTTGCCGTCACCGACTCGCAACTCGTTGTACCAACCATTGTAGCACGTGTGTAGCCCAGGTCATAAGGGGCATGATGATTTGACGTCATCCCCACCTTCCTCCGGTTTATTACCGGCAGTCTCGCTAGAGTGCCCAACTGAATGATGGCAACTAACAATAGGGGTTGCGCTCGTTGCGGGACTTAACCCAACATCTCACGACACGAGCTGACGACAACCATGCACCACCTGTCACCGATGTACCGAAGTAACTTTCTATCTCTAGAAATAGCATCGGGATGTCAAGACCTGGTAAGGTTCTTCGCGTTGCTTCGAATTAAACCACATGCTCCACCGCTTGTGCGGGCCCCCGTCAATTCCTTTGAGTTTCAACCTTGCGGTCGTACTCCCCAGGCGGAGTGCTTAATGCGTTAGCTGCGGCACTGAATCCCGGAAAGGATCCAACACCTAGCACTCATCGTTTACGGCGTGGACTACCAGGGTATCTAATCCTGTTCGCTCCCCACGCTTTCGAGCCTCAGCGTCAGTTACAGACCAGAGAGCCGCTTTCGCCACCGGTGTTCCTCCATATATCTACGCATTTCACCGCTACACATGGAATTCCACTCTCCCCCTTCTGCACTCAAGTTTGACAGTTTCCAAAGCGAACTATGGTTGAGCCACAGCCTTTAACTTCAGACTTATCAAACCGCCTGCGCTCGCTTTACGCCCAATAAATCCGGACAACGCTCGGGACCTACGTATTACCGCGGCTGCTGGCACGTAGTTAGCCGTCCCTTTCTGGTAAGCTACCGTCACAGTGTGAACTTTCCACTCTCACACTCGTTCTTGACTTACAACAGAGCTTTACGATCCGAAAACCTTCTTCACTCACGCGGCGTTGCTCGGTCAGGGTTGCCCCCATTGCCGAAGATTCCCTACTGCTGCCTCCCGTAGGAGTCTGGGCCGTGTCTCAGTCCCAGTGTGGCCGATCACCCTCTCAGGTCGGCTATGTATCGTCGCCTAGGTGAGCCGTTACCTCACCTACTAGCTAATACAACGCAGGTCCATCTTGTAGTGGAGCAATTGCCCCTTTCAAATAAATGACATGTGTCATCCATTGTTATGCGGTATTAGCTATCGTTTCCAATAGTTATCCCCCGCTACAAGGCAGGTTACCTACGCGTTACTCACCCGTTCGCAACTCATCCAAGAAGAGCAAGCTCCTCTCTTCAGCGTTCTACTTGCATGTATTAGGCACGCCGCCAGCGTTCGTCCTGAGCCAGGATCAAACTCTCATTAAAAATTTAATAATTGTTCGAGCGTTAACTCATTACCGTCGTCTGACGATTTATTCTTGTAAATTGACAGGTTATAATTCTTCTATCATAACCCTGCACTTGGTTTCTTATTCAGTTCTCAAAGGTCTTTGTCTCTCTTAAGACAACTTCTATATTCTAGCAAATCTAGAATGCCTTGTCAACACTTTTTTGAAGTTTTTTTACTTCTCGTGTCCGCTATCTCTCGCGAAACAGCTTATTTATAATATCATCTCTCACTTGTCTTGTCAATAACTTTTTTAAAGTTTTGGAACCTTTTCAAGTTTGTGGCAAGTCAGTTAAGACAACTTTTATATCTTAACACCCAAATAAATTCTTGTCAATAGGTTTTTTTGAAAAAAATAAAGCAGTACAATCATGTACTGCTAAATAAATTATTTAAAAATTTCTTTTACTTGACTTGTAACCATACTTTTCTATAAAGTCTTGGCGAAACTCAAGTAAATTGTCATCTATAATAGCTTGTCGTACTTTGGCCATTAAATTTACCAAGAAGTAGAGATTATGATAACTTGTCAGGCGAATTCCAAACGTTTCATCTGCTTTCAACAAATGTCTCACATAAGCACGTGTGTAATTCTTACATGTATAACAATCACATTCAGGATCTATAGGGCTAAAATCTTCTGCATACGCTGCATTTTTAACCACGAGACGCCCTTGACTCGTCATACAAGTTCCGTTACGAGCAATTCGTGTTGGGAGAACACAATCATACATGTCAACGCCACGAATAACACCGTCAATCAAACTATCTGGTGCCCCTACCCCCATAAGATAACGTGGTTTATTCTCAGGAAGTAAAGGTACAGTAAAGTCTAGAACTGCGTTCATCTCTTCATGAGTTTCTCCTACTGCAAGACCTCCAATTGAATAACCTGGAAAATCCATGGAAACCAAATCCTGTGCAGATTGTCTACGAAGATCTTCAAAACCTGCTCCCTGTACGATTCCAAAAAGACCTTGGTCATGTGGACGACGATGTGCTTTTAGCCCTCGTTCTGCCCAACGACTTGTACGTTCAATAGAATTTTTTACATAATCGTATGGTTGGTAAAATTGAGGGCATTCATCAAAACTCATCATAATATCTGAGCCAAGATTATTCTGAATCGAGATCGCTTTTTCAGGAGATAAAAACATCTTACTTCCATTGAGGTGATTTTTAAATGTCACACCTTCTTCCGAGATGTTTCGTTTTTCGGCTAATGAATATACTTGGAAACCACCGCTATCTGTAAGAATCGCTTGGTCCCAATTCATGAATTTATGGAGTCCTCCAGCTTTAGCAACAAGCTCGTCACCAGGTCTTAGCCATAAATGATAGGTATTGGCCAAAATAATCCCTGAACCCATCTGTTTTAATTCTTCAGGAGATTGCGTTTTTACTGTAGCTTGGGTACCTACAGGCATAAACATCGGTGTTGGAAAAGTTCCATGAGGCGTGATAATTTCCCCCAGGCGTGCTCCTGTGTGTTTTTCTTTCTTTATAAGACGATATTTAATAGGAAAGTCAGTCATTTATACTCCTTACATTAGGAAAAACAGTCCTAAGTATTTTTTAGTAAGTGGTCATTATCCACAACCGCTTTAGTTTATCAAAAATTACAAGAATTGTCAGCTCTATATTTTCAAACTTTGGATGAATAACATCAACACTATCTTTTATAGCAAAATACAAAAAGCAACAGTCTCGAGCACTGTTGCTTTCAATAATGTCTTAAGCTGAAAGAACTTTACGTCCTTTACGACGACGAGCTGCAAGAACACGACGTCCGTTTTTAGTTGACATACGGTGACGGAATCCGTGTTTACGTTGACGACGGATTTTACTTGGTTGATAAGTACGTTTCACGTTGAATACCTCCTGATAGATTTTCGTATTCGTTTAGCCGGCTATTTTTGATCAGTTACTAAACATACCATACTATTTTATAGCAATAGCTTAATCTTGTCAAGAATTACTTAGATATTAATTTCATTATATCTTTGAACTCCTAAGGCTAGTGATAACTGTAAACTACAATGCCGTTCCTATATCATCGCTTGCTTATAACCTTCTTGCTAGTTTAGCTATTTTCTTGAGTACCTCTTTTCGCTTATGGTCACTCATATACTCAACAGGTGAAACCTGGGTAACTTTGACCGGTTTAATACCACAAGGTTTTAGGACTTGAAATTTTAGGACTTTGCTATAATCTTGAACTAAAGGTAGAACTATCTTTGGTGTATTATGGGTTGTAATAATCCAAGCTTTCCCAGTCAATTTACCATCCAATCCACGGGGTGTATTTTCATAGGCAAAGCCAGCAACAAAAACGCGTTCAATAAATCCTTTCAAGATAGCTGGCATTCCACTCCACCAAGTTGGAAAAATAAAAATCAACTGATCTGCCCAAGTTATTAAATCTCGATAGTCTTTCATAGCTACATCGTGCGCTAAGTCTCTTCTCCTATGTGTTGTATCAAAACGTAAAACAGGATCGAACTTCTCTTTATACAAATCTAGAATCTTTAACTCATGTTTAGACGATAAATTTTCTTTAACAGTCTCTAGTATAGAGGCATTGTAGCTCTTGTCGTTTGGATGGGCGTAGATAATTAAGGTTTTCATTGTTTAGCTCCTTTAACATAGATGTCTAACATAGTACTAACAGTCTCTTCAATAGTGTTACTATTGAAATTATCACCAATAGGACTCCTTACCAAAACGGCTAATCCAGTAATAAAACTCCAGATATGAACTAATATTTCTGCCTCACTACCAGAAATATTCATGTTACTTTTCAGCTTCAGAACCACACTCTTAAAGTGCTCAAACCCTGGTAAATGGGCATTAACAGAGATACCGTCTCGAGTGAGCTCCATATAATTGAAAGGAAACTTAATAAACAAGGCCTCAAAACTATTTGTTTCTTTTTGAGCAAATTCCACAAAATTACAGCCCATTAATACTAATTGACCTCTTACATCAAGCGAAGAGTCTACCCCTTGTGTCAGACACTTCAAAAAGATCTCAGATAAACGCTCTAAAACTACCTGAAGATAGACATCCTTATTTTCAAAGTGCTTATAGGGCGCTCCATGGGTGACCCCACATCTTTGAGCCACCGTTCGGATAGATAGTTGATCAACACCTCTTGTTCTTATTTCCTCGACTCCAGTTTCGATTAACTTTTCCTTCAATTCAGCAGTATTACGTTTCATTTTGACTCCTATTTCCATCTAAGTAGACAGCGACTACCTTTTAAATAAAGTATACACCGTCTACTTTTTATTGTCAAAAAAACCAGCCTTCAAATAAGACTAGCTTCTGTAAGCAATAAACGCTATTTTAACTATACTTTTGTCACAACAACGTAACGATTAGGATCGTCTCCTTCTGAGTGACTTTCAACACCTTCAATTTGAGAAAGTGCCTTATGGATAATTTTTCGTTCGCTATTCGTCATTGGATCCATAACGTACTCTCGACCTGTTTCTTTTACTTTAGCCGCCGTTTTTTCTGCTAGATCAATCAAAGTCTCTGTGCGTTGCTCCAAATAATCACGAACATTAAGAACAACACTAAAACGTTTAGAATGACGATCGTGCAAATAATTTTGCGCTAAAAGTTGTAAAGACTTGAGAACCTTGCCATGATAACCAATAACACGACCAGGTTGGTCTGTTTCAATCTGAATGATAATATTGCGACGATTGTGACTAACCTCTAGGCTAGCATCGACATCCATTTCATAGATAATTTTTTCGAGGTAAGATAAAACATCATCTGCAGCCGCTTGAATATCTTCTAAATTATTTTCAGAAGACTCATCTGAACTAAACTCAGATGCCACAAATGAACTGAAATCTCCTTCAGAAGTTTCCGGAGTCTGAACTTGAGCCACCGGTTCTAGTTGGGGCTCAAGCGAATTTGCCATAAATTCTGTAGCATCCTCTTCCGATGACTCACGTTTAACAGATAGAGGAATAATTGTTGCCTTTGGTTGCTCCTGTTTCTTATCTGGCAACTCTTCACCAAGGGTCTCTGTAGACACTGGTTGCTTTAAGTTTTCTTGTGCAATTTCCTTACTATCTGAAACCGTAACGAGTTTTGTCACTTTATTGAAAGCAATCGTTTCGTCTTTTGGACTTGCGACAGAATCGTCTAATTGTTTTACAGCATCAGGAGCCACTTTAACGGTGTTTTGATCTGCTTCGTGAGCTATCTTTTCATTTATTGGTTCAACACTAACTCGAGCTGGTTTCTTTCCGAACCCTAGAAAACCTTTTTTCTCACGAGAAATCACCTTAATATGAGCCTTCATACGGGGTAAATTAAGATCTTTCAAACCTTTTTCGATAGCTTGTTCGACTGTTCGTCCAGAATAGACAACCATAATAAGCCTCCTTATTTACGTTTATGCGCCTTTTTCTTGGCACGACGAATCTTAGCTTTACGTTCTTTTTCTTCCGCTTCCAAACGATTACGTTCTTCAATGATTTTAAACGGATTATTAAAAACCAAAATCTGAACAACTTGGAAGGCGTTCGAAACTGCCCAGTAAAGTGCTACCCCTGAAGAAATCTGAGTTCCAAACCAGAAAATAAAGATTGGAAGCATGATATTCATAACAAGAAGCATTGCACTACGATCTTTAGCTGCCTTATTTGTCAACCAAGTTGAAAGGAAGGTGAAAGCAGCCGCCAAAATCGGAAGAATAAAGTAAGGATCTTTCTGACCTAGGTCAACCCAGAGGAATGTTCCTTCTCGCAACTCTGGCACTCGTGTGAGCGCTCCATAAAGAGCCATCAAAATAGGAAATTGGATCAAGAGAGGAACGAAGCTTGCGTAAGGATTTACACCATGCTCTTTATAAAGATCTTGTTGTGCATAAGCAAGAGCTTCACGATTCTCGCGTCCAGGATACTCACTCTGCAAGCGACGTAACTCTGGCTGCAACTCTTGTAGTTCACGGCTTGACTTAATTTGGCGATTATAAAGAGGAATCATTACCGCACGAATTAAAATCGTGAAAATAATAATACCTAATCCAATAGAACCACCAAATGAGAGCCCTTGAATAGCCTTCCCAAACATTAAAATAAGACGTTCCCAAAGGCCTGTGGAGTGACTTGTAACATCACTTCGTCCACACGCGGACAAAAGCAAGAGAGCTCCTGCACCTAAAACAGATATATTAAGTTTTTTCTTCACTAAAAACTCCTTTTTAATACGATAAAGAACTGCTTCGCTTCCATTCATTAAGAGTATCTCAAAAATCAGGAGTGATTTTAGTTTATCCTACAATGTAAAGAAGCAAAATAATTTTTTAGTCCTTATATAACTTTGCTATTTTTAAGACATGAACGAGATTGCTATAAATGTCTTGATAACTTAAGTCTTCGACACCTTTACGAGCAATAACGACAAAATCTTGATGTTCTAACTGAGATGACATGTCCATCAGTGCATGTCGTAGACGACGTTTTACCCGATTCCGAGTAACCGCATTACCAAGACGCTTACTGACTGACAAACCCACTCTAAAATGAGGCAGATCACGATCCAGACAGTAGACAACAAATTTCCGATTAGCAACACTGTGCCCTGCATCAAATAATGCTTTAAAGTCTTTCTCTTTCTTAACGCGATAAGATTTTTTCAAAATGCGACTCCAAACTCAAAATTAGTACTATTATATCATAAATAGCAAAAAAGCCCAAAACCTTATGGTTAGGGCCTTAGAGACTTATTTTTTTAGAGCTTTTTGAGCTTCTTTGATTTGCCATTTAACCTGGTCAAAACCAGTTCCACCAAGGGAATGACGACGTTCAACAGCTGTATGAGATTTAAGTGTCTCATAGATGTCCTCTTCAATTAAATCTGAAACTTCTTGATAACGTTCGAGAGGAACATCCTGAAGGTAATAACCAGCTTTGGTACACTCAAGGACAAGTTTTCCAACAATCTCATGTGCTTCACGGAATGGTAGGCCTTTGGATGCAAGATAATCAGCCAACTCTGTAGCATTTGAAAAATCTTTCTCTGTTGATTCTGCCATATGTTTGTCATTAACAGTCATTGTATTGAGCATGCCTGCGAGAATATCAATAGCGACAGTAATCGTCTCTACCGTATCAAACATACCCTCTTTATCTTCCTGGAGATCTTTATTGTAGGCCAAAGGTAATGACTTCATCACGGTCAACAATCCAATCAAGTTGCCATAGACACGACCTGATTTCCCACGAATTAGTTCTGCCATATCTGGGTTTTTCTTTTGAGGCATAATGGAAGAGCCTGTTGAAAAAGTATCAGATAGAGTTACAAACTTAAACTCGTTAGAACACCAGTTAATGATTTCTTCACAAATACGTGTCATATGCATCATGAGAATACTTGAGTTTGACAAGAATTCGAGAATAAAGTCACGATCGGAAACAGCATCCAAGGAATTGCTATATGGTTTTGCAAAGCCCATTAAGTCAGATGTCATATTACGATCAATTGGGAAAGTTGTTCCGGCTAGAGCAGCAGCTCCGAGTGGAGAGATATCCGTATGCTTGATATTAAATTCAAACGTTCGGCATCACGTGTAAACATGTTGTAATAAGCCATCAAGTGGTGACCAAAAGAAATCGGTTGTGCATGCTGCAAGTGGGTGTAGCCTGGCATAATCGTGTAGGTATGTTTGTCTGCTAGATTGACCAAAGTACCACGTAAATTATCAAGCTTCTCAATAACTTCCACTAGTTTGGCTTTTAGATACAAGTGCATATCCGTTGCCACTTGGTCGTTACGTGAACGTGCTGTATGAAGTTTTCCTGCTACTGGTCCAATTTTAGCCGTTAAAAGACTCTCCATATTCATATGGATATCTTCATTGGAAACATCAAATTCTAGTTTACCAGCCTTATATTCCTCAAGCAGTTCTTCCAAGCCCTGTTTAATTTGCAATGCTTCCTCTTTGGTAATAATTCCTGTCTCACCAAGCATCGTAACATGGGCAATAGACCCTTTCAAATCAAACTCTGCCATCTTTTGGTCAAATGAGATTGAAGCACCAAATTCTTCTACCCATTTTTCAAGACTAGCTTCGAACCGACCGCCCCATAGTTTATGATTTTCTGCCATAGTTTTATTTTGAAGATTACCCCACACTGGGATAATCTTCCATCCTTTCTTAATACTTATAACAAGCAACGACCTCTTTGGTCACAATAACTTAAATGAAAAAAGCTAGATAGTATTTGTCTAGCTTAATTTGTCTCTCTGGACACTTGTTTTCCTAAAACCCGATCTCTGTCGTAGTTTATTTAGGCTCGTGACGCCTCTCAGAACGCCTTAACGATAATAATATAAGTTATAAGAAAAGAGTATCAGATGTGGCTCTCTGTCCACTTTTATCTGATAAGAAGCGTTTTTCTTCTAATAGTCTACTTTCTTATGTAATCTGTCATTAATTGTCAAATGGATGGTTAACTTGTGAATTAACCTGAGTTGGAAGACCCCAAAGCTTGATAAATCCAATTGCAGCATCCTGATCAAAGCTGTCAGCTGATGTGTAAGTAGCCAAGTTTTCATCATACAATGAATTAGCTGATTGACGTGCTACTACTTGAGCATGCCCTTTGTAAAGCTTAACTTTAGCGATACCATTAACAACTTTTTGTGTTTCCTTAATATAAGCAATGATAGCTTGTGTTGCTGGGCTAAACCACAAAGCATTGTAGATAAGGTTTGACAATTCATTTTCAAGAATTGGTTTAAAGTGAGAAACTTCACGTACCAAAGTTAAGTCCTCAATTTCTTTATGAGCTGTCAAAAGGGCGATAGCTCCTGGACATTCATAAATTTCACGAGATTTGATACCTACAAGACGGTTCTCAACGTGGTCGATACGTCCGACGCCATGCTTACCAGCAATAACATTCATTTCTTGGATAAGGTCAGCCAATTTCATTTCTTTACCGTTAAGAGCAACTGGTTTCCCTTCTTTAAAGGTTACATCGACATATTCAGCTTCATCTGGCGCAGACTCTGGTGAATTGGTAATCCCAAAAGCTTCTTCTGGAGCTTGATTCCAAGGATTTTCAAGAACACCACACTCGTTAGCACGTCCCCAAAGGTTTTGATCGACTGAGTAAGGATTATCAAGGTCTGCTGGAACTGGAACACCATTAGCCTTAGCATACTCAATTTCTTCCTCACGAGACCATTTCCATTCACGTACTGGCGCTACTACTTTAAGACTTGGATCTAGGGCAGCAATGGCAACTTCGAAACGAACTTGGTCATTACCTTTACCAGTACAACCGTGAGCGATAGTCGTTGCTCCTGTTTTATGAGCAATCTCAACCAATTTTTTAGCAATAATTGGACGACTAAGCGCTGAAACCAAAGGATATTTTTGTTCATAGTAAGCGTGAGCTTGAAGTGCTGGAAGCACATAATCTTCAGCAAACTCATCTTTGACATCAAGTACATAAGATTCTACAGCTCCAACCGTCAAAGCCTTGTCATGGATAAACTCAAGGTCTTTACCTTCGCCGACGTCCATACAAACAGCGATAACATCGTAATCTTTTTTAAGCCAAGTAATAGCGACTGAGGTATCAAGACCTCCCGAATAGGCAAGGATAACTTTCTCTTTTGACATAATATTTTTCTCTTTTCTTATATTTTCTTGTGGTTGCTATCTCTATCAACCTTACGAGATTAATTATATTGCATATTTATTCACTTGTCAACACTTTTTTGTTATTTTTTTATATTTATTTAGTTTTTGTTTGTTTTTATTTATTCTTTTGACCTAAAAAGTGCTTAATTCTTAATTTTTATTCAATTTTATGCAAGAGGTGATGAAAAATAAAAAAACACTTTTGAAACTATACCAATAGATTCAAAAGCATCTTTAACTATTTATCTTCTAAAATGCCAAAAGGCCTGTACAAAGTACAGACCTTTTGAACAACAGCATCATCGGTAGAGAACACAACAGCAATTTTAGATAGAATGAATGAGGGAAATTATTATGTTTAAGGGACTAACTTAAACCATACATTCTTCTTGCTCTCTAACCTTGATTACATTATAGCATGCAATCCCCAAATGTATATCTTGATTTCCTAAAATGTCGAATTTCACTCACAGAATGTATTTTTTATCCTAATCTGCACTAATGCCCTTAAAAACAAAAAAAACGGCTTGATTTCTCAAGCCTATTAATTTCTATAAAAAAGATATGTAATTGGACGAGCGGCCAATAAAAAATGGGGATTAGGAAAAAGTTATATAAAAGTACATTATTTATTTTCATAAAGTGTATGTAGATTTCAATAAGATTGACGATGTCTCATTTCCGAATCACATATCTTGATTATATAATAACTTTTTTCAATTTAATTGTCTATACGATTTCATAGAATGTCGTTTTTTCATCCTGAACTGCATTTTTTTTAGTCATTTTTTTATAAATCTCTAAATTTCATCACTAAAGGACATCTATTTTGTGTTTTTACAGAATTTGTTCACTTATAAGATTATCAATCACCTATGAAATAAACACATGCTTTTTTAGACTAAAAAGAACATTAGTCATCGACTAATGTTCTTTTACCTCTGACCATTTTTTAAGCAGGGCCTTCATTTTCAAACGTGAAACTGGACAAGAATCGCCATTTTCAAAGTAAATCATCAACTGAGTCTTATCAATACGAGATATGTTATCCAAATTAACTAAAAAGGAGCGATGACAAGAAAAGAGTTTTTTATTTACCGAAGTAATATCTCCAAGATTGGCATAAAACTCCAGACGCTCTGTTTTGGTAATTAGCATCACCTTATGAGGTGTCACAGCAGTCGCAAAATAATAAATATCTCTCATAGGGACTTGGATCCGAGACTGAGCGGTTTCAAACACAAATATCTCATCATCATCCACATCTCCAACTTTTTGGTTCACAAAAGTCAATGTTTGTTTTAGTTGTTGTTTGAATTCTGCATTAGAAACTGTCTTATCAATGAAATCTAGTGCAGAAACCTTGTATTTAAAACTGATCGGTGCAAACTCTGAGTGAGTTGTTACAAAAATAATAACTGCATTAGCATCTTGTTGGCGAATTTCTGAGGCGACTTCTAGCCCCTTCTTTCGCTCACCATCAATATCGATATCTAAAAGGAAAACCTGATGGTTGCCCTTCTCGTTGATACTGGACAATAGTTTGTGAGGTTTAGAAAAAACTTCAAGTTTTCGTACGGAAAACGTGCCCTCTGAAACCAATTCTCGGATGATGTCGCTAATGCGTGTTTGCTGCATTAAGTCATCTTCTAAAATGTATATATTCATATTAGGGCCTCATTTCTAGTATTTGCATCATTTTATGATTCTGACTACGGACAGAAAAGGAAGTGTTCGGATAACGTTCCAAGATATCTTGAACAGCATTAACACCTATACCACCCTCAGGATGAGAAAGCCGGGTACTCATCATCGAAAGTGGCATTTGCTCGTCTGCAATTGTACTTTCAATAATAAAACTCTGGCAATCCTCTTCATCAAAATAGGCCAGACTAATAAAACCTTCACTGGCTTTACGAGCACCATCAATAGCATTATCCATGAGGTGACCCAAAACAACAGCTAAATCTAAATCAGTTAGATAGTTATGAATCACTGGATCTGGAATCTCTGCATGAATATTGAGGCGATGCATCTGAGCTTCATGATATTTTGATGAAAGTAGACTATGAATACTTGGATTTTGGATATTATCCAAATCTGTGACCTGAGTTGAAAAACTATGCTGATCTCGATTGACATAAAGATCAACCAAATCTTTTTTATAAGAACGAATATCCCCTGTTCTTTCGATATCTCTCAGATTATTAAGTAGGAAATTATAGTTAGAGCGAACATGCATCAAGTCTCTATACAAACCTTCTACCCTGGTATTCTCACGCTTCAAATCATCAAGATAGTTGGCTTGCTTCATCGCTAAATCCTGCTCTATTTTTTCCTTAGCAAACTGGTTTACAGCACCAAGTACAAAGAGGAGTAAATAGAGATATCCCATTACTAATGGCAACCTAAATCTACTCTCAAGATGTAACTCTGGGAAATAAGTATCAAATGTCGACACTAAAAAGATAACTAAATAATAAAGTAAAAGAAGCATGTTGACCAAACCCAGACGGTTCTTTTTTTCTTGTTGGGCAGCAACTTTCAAGATATCTGTAAAATCTAGACGTAAAATAAAATCTACTATTCTGACCGTCAACATGACGAAGGAAAGTGGTACCATAGACCACCAAATATTAGTGTTTAAAGTGTCAACAGTTATACCAAGTATCGGTGGAAAGAAGAAGGTAGCCAAAAAACGTCTTGCCAAATCGACTAGTACCACCGGGTAAAAACCTAGAAAAAAGCGCTCTACAGAGGTGACACTTTTATTCAATTGGTAACTAAATGTCAATGTTACAATGGCTACTAAGGGAGGTACTATGCCTATATAGCGTCCAATGAGTTGTCCCCAAATGCATAGAGCAACATCAAATAACAAATAAAGTATACGATTTTTAAGATTAGTGTTTTGTCCACCAATACGTAAGTAGATATCCCAAATAATGATAAACATCAAAATTTGAAATAGGATGTTACCCAGCATAGTTGTCCCTCTCCTTTCTACGATTATAGTCCTACCGTGACAATTTGATAGGTTTTAAATAATTCTTTTTTATTTGTTAAACCGATACCGTTTGACCAGCAAAACTGGGCAAAATCACGACTAATAGCCAGACTATCATCGAGTTTCGGATCAGCTTCCTGATTGGTATTCTCAAGAATAAAGCTGAGATTACCATCCTCATTCTGTTGAATAAGGAAACCAATATCTGTCTCCGGCTCCTTGGCCCAAAGTTTCAGCTAAGTTCATGCAACGTTCTAAAACTCCAATAAGAACTGCAATATTTAAATTGTTAGGATAAGCATCAACATTGACATCCAACCTAACGGTGATACCTTTTTGTTCCAAAGGAATGATTTGGTTTACAATCCAACTTCTTAATACCGGATAAGGAATCTCAAACAGAGGAGCCAACTTATCATTTAAGTCCAAATTATCAAGTTTAAGATGATTCAAATGCTCATGATAAACGGATAAAACCTCTGATAATTGATTTTTAGCCAATGGAGTCTCAAGAGCTACCAAAAGACTCTCAAAATCTTTTTCAATAGGTTTTACTTTTGTAAAAAGATCCTCAATATGTTTATTATAGACTTCCAAGTTATAGACATAAGTCTCCACAGCTTCCTTACTACGTTCTCTGACAAATTTATGAGAATAGCGGTTCAAGGTTGTTACCATTAGGAGATAAACTGCCATTGCAATAAAAATTGGCCCTCCCACATCACTACCTGTTGATACCAAAAGAGTACTACAAGTAATGTAGAGTGCAAAGGTCAGATCAACGGCTATCAACAGACGTTCACGACCACGTGAATAAATCAATTCCTTGACCTTATCAACATCTGAACTGGAAAGGTAATTGATATAGAGAAAGAATGGATAAATCAGTACAAACGATAACAATTTGAGGAAGAAGTTTTCTTGAATCTCACTCAAAGTCATATTTGTAAACAGATTATTGAATACATAATATGGAGTAAAAGTCGCAAATAAATCTGTAAAAATAACCGAGAAAGCTCCAAAAAAGAGGCTTGCCCAGATCGTCAAACGATGTTCCCGACGTTCCTTTAAGGCCAAAGCTAAAAAGATAACAACTTGATAATAGAAGCCATCACCCTTACCAAGTGATACCACTATACCTAAGAGACTTAGACAAAATACTTTCCAGTAAGCTAATGTGCTCCTTGTTAGTTTTTTATAAATAAACCAGGTAATATGAAAACTAATAATCTGAATAATACTATTTTCAAGGGATACCATGGTCCAAAGCTGTAAGTTCATGATAATATTTCCTGTTTATACTCAAGAGACATTTTCGTCATCTTCTTCAATGAGTTCTTGACCTGCCTTTTTCAAAATATCTTGATAGGTTTGTTCAATAAGGTCAAAATCCCCACTATCAATACTTGTCTGCATACTAATGAGTATGTTTTCATAATCATGTTTAAACGAACGTACACTCTTATAGGCAGTTTCGATTTTTTCATTATAAGCTTCCAGACTCCTCAAGTGCTCCTCTTGTTCTCTGAGAATTTTGCTATCACGTACGTCTTTACCGTAGGAAACAAAACGAACAAGAATATACATGTGTATAAGGAAACCAACCCAAATATAAATTTGAGGGTAACCTGGGAGATAGGTCTGACTAAGAAGCAAGGAGAATATCTCCTGCTTAAAGAGGATAAGAAGATAACTGATAATTAAAATATAATCAACTTGCAAGAGCATGCTCTTATATTTATCCTGCAAGTCCTGATAGGGTTCCTGGAAAAAGCTATCTAAACCGAACATTTTTTGCAAGCCTAGAAAGAAAGGAAGAACAACACTATCTACAGCCAGGATTCCTAAATGGTTTGGAACCAACTCGACCGGCTTATTAAAGAAAACTCGGAAAAGATAAAAACTAAAGAAACTTGTAATCAGAGTCCAAAAGACAGGGGAAAAGAAAGCATAAAAATACTTTTCTTCTCGTAGAGCCTGAGGTTTTTCAATAAAAATAAAGACTAGGAGATAGATTGCATCTGGAATGTCAATTTGCCATAGCACCTTGGCTAACCACTTAACGGCAGTTACTACGATTACATAAGGAATGTAACGGTAAGTAAAAACATCTAGATAAGCCATTCTAGCTAAAATCACAAGATGTGAAACGACAACAACCAAAGCAATAAGGCCATCAATCGCAAGTTGCATATGCTTTCCCCCTTTCTATTTCCCTCATCCTATCCTCCACAAATAGTATCTTTGATTTATCAATTATCCTGAAAAGATAGGACCTGTGTAAAATGATGGTCACAACTACGAGTCTCAAGATTTACTTTTGGATAGCGATTAAGTATATCTGCGACCTTAGACAAACCAAGCCCTCGGCCTTCACCTTTGCTAGAAACCCCTTCATCAAAAATCCTTGACACAGGAATACGTTCTTCTCTGGTTGTATTGTCAATAACCAAGATAAGATAACCTTGATTTTTAAAGAAAGATATAGTTAAAGTAGGATCTTCAGAATCCACCGCCGACTCAATAGCATTATTTAAGAAGACAGAAGAAATCACAACCAAATCTAAGGCCTCTATCTGAGTTGACGATATGACATCTGGCAACTCCAAGTTAACCTTAATTCCTAAGTTCTCTGCCTCAAGCACTTTAGCAGAAAAGAGACTCTTGAGAGATGTGATTTCTAAGTTGATCAAACGTGATAATTCATAATTTGACAACGTTAAGCTATTACCAGATTTCTCTAAAAGTTCTGCATACTCTTGTTTCAAAGCAGGTAAGTCTCGACGTTGGATACTAACCTCCATTGTCTTAAGCCCTTCGAGATAATCCTTCTTCACCTGAGAAATATCATTATAAAGTTTTTCTAAACGGTGACTATATTCTTCTAAACTTTCCTCGTGTCTAGCCATTTCTTCAGCCAACTGATCCTTCACTCTTCTCTTAGAATAAATATTAAGCTGAGCAAAGAGCAAAATAAAGAGGATGGAGTAGACAACCGTAATACTGCCTGCTAAATAAATAAAGAGCCCTGTGTAAGGAAAGATGTTACTGGCATAGAAAATAATTAAAGATAAAATAATATAAGCCAGAGTCACCCCAACCAATAAGCGTTGTCTAACTTGGTAAGTATGGTTATTTCCCATAACATTGAGAGCACCAAAGTCAATAAAGAACACTTTGACAATCAGATGAAAAATTGGGTAAATCAAGAGATAAGACAAAGCAATGAGTACTGGGGTGTCTTTGACCTGTAAATAATTAATTTGAAAAATCCATGGGAAAAAGTAAAGTTGAAGCAGCTTCGAGGTGACTTCAACAAAAACCCACGGCAAAAAGGTGAAAAGAAAAGAATTCTTTTCACTACTTGATATTTTATTTAAGAAAAGATAGCAGAACAAAAGTGCTAAGAGCGACCCTGTAATGCCTCCAACAAATAGAGAGAGCAAGAGACTCCCTGCGATAAACCAGCATTTACTCTTCCAAGTTTTGAGTAAACCTGACATATCGTGACTAACAATTAAAATAGCCAATAGACGTAGAACCGTAAATAAAACGATCATCTCTAGACTCCCCCCTTCCTTTCAAAATCAACCTACTTTATTGTAACATAAATATATAATTTAGCGTCACTCCTATTAGAAAAAGCTAAAAATATAAAGCTATTTTTTCCTGATCGAGAACAATCTAACATCAGACGACCCCACATATCCCTTACTTTTCATAAACATAAAAAAGAGCTTAGAAAAACCAAGCTCTTCAACTGACTCATTACCTCTTTTTATGGGTACATGCCGATAACGTAGTAGAAATACCAACCAAATCTTCTCATAATGCTCACTCCTCCCTATTTTTTATTACCAATCTATTATAAAACTAATTTAAAGTTTTGAAAATGATGATATGATTACGAAATATCATCATTATATTACAAATGCAGTCTTATCAATAATCATATAATCATTGACACATCACTTATGTGCATTCGAAAACCCAACAATTGTTGGGTTTGTTTTTATAGTGTTGCAAGAACTTGATCAATATGTTTGATTGATTTTTCACGTCCGAGCAAGAAAATAGTATCTGGCAATTCTGGACCGTGCATTTCTCCTGAAACAGCAATACGAATTGGCATGAAGAGATTTTTCCCTTTGATTCCTGTTTCTTTTTGAACAGCCTTAATTTGTGGGAAAATGTTTTCAACAACAAACTCATCATCAGACATAGCTTCGAGTTTGGCTTTAAAGGCTTTAAGTACTGTTGGTACTGTTTCACCAGCCATAACTTCTTTTTCAGCCTCTGTCAATTCTGGGAAATCTTCAAAGAAGAGGTCTGTAAGAGGGACAATTTCTTCTGCTGCTGTCATTTGTGGTTTGTAGAGTTCCACTAATTTTTCAGCTTTATCTGTCAAACGACCAGCTTCTTCCAAGAAAGGTTTGCAAAGAGCAAAGACCTTATCGAAATCTGCATTCTTAATGTAGTCGTTACTCATCCAGTCCAATTTCTTCTGGTCAAAGGCCGCTGGTGACTTGCTTAGACGGTTTTCATCAAAAAGTTTAATGAGTTCTTCACGAGAAAAGATTTCGTCTTCACCGCCAGGATTCCAACCAAGAAGAGCAATAAAGTTAAAGACTGCTTCTGGAAGGTAACCTTTTTACGGTAATCTTCGATAAATTGAAGGGTGTTAGTATCACGTTTAGACAACTTCTTACCAGTTTCAGAATTGATGATAAGGGTCATGTGTCCAAACTCAGGGGCTTCCCAACCAAGGGCTTCATAAACCATGAGTTGTTTTGGTGTATTGGCAATATGGTCATCTCCACGGATAACGTGTGAAATTTGCATATCGTGGTCATCAACAACTACCGCAAAGTTGTAAGTTGGGTATCCATCTTTCTTCTGGATAACCCAATCACCACCGATATTACCACCTTCAAATTCGATATCTCCCTTAACGATATCATGCCATTTATAAATCCCTGACTCATTAACCGCCAAACGAACTGTAGGTACAATACCTGCCGCTTCACGTTCTGCGATGTAGGCAGCTTTTTCTTCTTCAGTCATGCCAAGGAACTCGTTAATGTAACGAGGAGTTTCACCAGCTGCTTCTTGACGTTCACGCTCTGCAGCTAACTCTTCTTCAGTTACGTATGACTTATAGGCTTTACCTTCTGCCAAAGTTGATCAATATATTTTTGGTAAAGTGGTAAACGTTCTGATTGACGATAGTTTTCGTGTGTTTCAGGACTTTCATCCCAGTCAATTCCCAACCAACGCAAGTTATCAAGCTGTGAACGCTCACCATCTTCAACGTGACGTTTACGGTCAGTATCTTCAATACGGATAATGAATGTACCACCATGATGACGTGCATAAAGGTAGTTAAACAATGCTGTACGAGCATTACCAATGTGTAGAAGCCCTGTTGGACTTGGTGCGTAACGAACGCGGATATCTTTAGCCAAGATAAATCTCCTTTTTTTGTTTCATTCTTCAGTCTTTGGATACCTATTGAGCCTAAAGTCCCTTCCTTAGGACTAACCTTAAGATGATAAGTACCAGTAGGCAACTCTATCCCCCAAACTTTCCAAATAAAAATCTAGAAGCGAGTACCAATCTTTCTTATTATATCACAATCTAGGGGTGGTTCGAGAAATTTTGTTAAAAAAACGACTACCTAAAGGTAGACGTTTTCGATAGATTACTTAACGTGTTTGGCAAGATCTTTTTGAGCTTTGTCATTAGATTTCGCTCTTTCTTTAAGCCAATCTTTATAAGCTGAATCGTATTGTTTCTTAGTCACAATATCATCTTGAGATTTAAGATACTTGAAGTAGTATGTAGAACCTTTATCACCAGCTTGAGCATAAGCACCTGAGAATGGCTTAATACGAGAAACTACAGCGGCTGCACCGTTATAAGTAGTCGTTGGGATATAAAGTGCACTATCCGTCAACCATGCCTGAGCTTTTGCATATTTTTCATAACGAGCCGTCAAGTCTGTTGTTTCCTTAGAAGCATCATCAACCAATTGGTCATATTCTTTAAGACCTACTTTTTCAACCGCTTGACTATTTGGATCGTCATAACCCATGAAAGATTTAGTATTTTCACTATTTGTAGTCTTCAAAACATCAAGATAAGTTGATGGATCAAGGTAATCAGGCTCCCAAGCCACACCTACTGACAAATCCCAATCCTCTGCCGCTGCATTTGAAGCAGAGTAGGTAATGTTATAGAAATCATCAGTTGACAATTGGTGAAGATCAAGTACAACATTATCTTTTCCAAGAGCTGATTCAATAGATTGTTTAAGTGACTGCACTTGGTTCACAAAGATTTTATTTGACTGATTGACAGGAACATCCAAATGGATTGGGAACTGAACCCCTTCTGCTTGAAGAGCTTCTTTGGCTTTAGCAAATTCAGCCTTAGCTTTTTCTGGATTATAAAGACCATCTTGACTATCTGCAAGATTCACACCAGACCACTCATCACCATAAGCTGGAAGTTGATCCATTACCATTGTTCCGAAATCCTTACCATCTGCTTGAACAAAGTCTGGTTTAACATAGATATTACGAACGGCAGTACTACCACCCTCTTTACCGTTAAGTTGTGCGGCGTAATTTGTACGGTCAATGGCAAAACCTAATGCTTGACGGAAATCTTTGTTAAGAAGAGCTGTCTTAGTTGATGTCTTTTGTTGATCATTTTCTTTAGATGTATGGTCATAAGTTTGACGATCGATATTAATACCGACACCTTCTACAGCTGCTCCAGGTTGTGTATAGAAAATATTGTCTTTGTACTGTTTTTCAACTTTAGAATAGTTTGAGCTAGTTGGGTATAGACGAGCTAAGTTATAGACTCCATCAGTGAAGTTACGTTCCAAGGATTCTTGGTCTGTACCATCATCGTAAGTCAATTTAACTGTATCAAAATAGACATTATCCTTATCCCAGTAGTTTTCATTCTTGGTGAACTCAATAGAAGATTTCGTTGTCAAAGATTTAAGAAGATATGGACCGTTATAAAGAATAGATGTTGGGTCTGTTGACTTACCAAAGTCTTTACCTTTAGATTTCAAGAAATCTTCATTAACAGGCCAAGTAACAGAGTAGGTCAATTTTGAATTCCAGTAAGGTTCTGGTTGGCTAAGCGTATATTGCAAAGTGTAATCATCAACTGCTTTGATACCAACATTTGAGAAGTCCTTGTTGGCACCTGAAAGGTAATCATTCAAGCCCTTAACTGAGTTTTGTAGCAAATAAATCGCTTCAGAATTAGTATCAGCAGCATGCTTAAGACCTGTTACAAAGTCTTTAGCTGTTACATTGGCATATTCTTCACCGTCTGAAGTGTACCATTTGACACCCTTACGAATCTTGTAAGTATATGTCAAACCATCTTGAGAAACAGACCAGTTTTCAGCGACAGAAGGTTTTAGATTCCCATATTGGTCATTTTCAAACAAACCATCAACACCGTTACTAACAGCTGTCGTCATGTTTTTCTTATTTGTAGAAACATAGTCTAGGGTTGCAGGATCGCCACCGTAAACATAATTATAAGTCTTACCAGACGTCTTACTTGATGACGAGCAAGCCGTTAAAACACCTACAGATAACAGGCCTACGGTTGCTAGTAAAAATACCTTACTCTTTTTCATTCATTGCCTCCTTAATTCGCAACGTAAAAAGTTCAAAATCAATAATTATGTGTATACGCTTAAATTATACCATAAATTCGAAAAAGCAGCACTACTTTCTGAATATTTTTTATTTTCTACTCAAATTTCGTGTCTAGAGTAAGAAAAAAACCTATCCGAAGATAGGTTTTTTACTACTCTTACAATGAGTTAGGATCAACTTTGATACCAGCACCTTGTGTAGTAGTGATTGAAAGGTTTGTGATGTAAGTACCTTTCGCTGTAGCTGGTTTAGCTTTTTGGATTGCATCGTTAAATGCTTTGAAGTTTTCAACCAATTTTTCAGTTTCGAATGAAACTTTACCGATGATAGCTTGTACGTTACCTGCTTTATCAGCACGGTAAGTGATTTTACCACCTTTAGACTCTTCAACTGCTTTAGCAACGTCCATAGTTACTGTACCAGTTTTAGGGTTTGGCATCAAGTTACGTGGTCCAAGGACACGTCCAAGACGACCAACGATTGCCATCATATCTGGTGTTGCAACAACAACGTCAAAGTCAAGCCATCCACCGTTGATTTTAGCAACGAGTTCGTCTTCACCAACGAAGTCAGCACCTGCTGCTTTAGCTTCTTCAGCTTTAGCACCACGAGCAAATACAAGAACGCGTTGAGTTTTACCAGTACCGTTTGGCAATACCATTGCTCCACGGATTTGTTGGTCAGCTTTCTTAACGTCGATGTTAAGGTTGTATGATACTTCAACAGTAGCATCGAATTTTGCGAAGTTAGTTTCTTGTGCAAGAGCTACAGCTTCTTCTACGCTGTAAGCTTTTGTGCTGTCGATTTTCTCAAGAGCAGCACGCATTTGTTTGCTTTTTTTAGCCATGTTAATTATTTCTCCTTGTGTAATGTGGTCATAACGACTTTCATCTTCCACGTCACTCAGCGAAGTGAGACGACGTCTGTGGTTTTCTTGTTAACTGAATTAGTCAGTAACAGTGAATCCCATTGAACGTGCAGTACCTTCGATCATACGCATAGCTGATTCGATGTTTGCAGCGTTCAAGTCAGGCATTTTAGTTTCAGCAATTTCTTGTACTTGTGCACGAGTTACTGAAGCAACTTTAACTGAGTTTGGAGTACCTGAACCTTTTTCAACACCTGCAGCTTTTTTCAAAAGAACAGCAGCTGGTGGTGTTTTAGTGATGAAATCAAATGATTTATCTTCATACACAGAGATAACAACTGGGATGATCATACCAGCTTGATCAGCTGTACGAGCGTTAAACTCTTTAGTGAATCCCATGATGTTGATTCCGGCTTGACCAAGAGCTGGTCCAACTGGTGGAGCTGGAGTCGCTTTACCAGCAGGAATCTGAAGTTTTACGATGTTTTCGACTTTTTTAGCCATTTTGTAATTTCCTCCTATTGTGGTTTTGGCGGTAAGTAAGTTTTGTTACCTCCCACAAGTATGTTTTTACATACCTTATCTATTATACAGAAATTCTTTTTAGATGCAAGAATTTCTTATTAAGTTTAGGAAAAAATTTACATAAAGGACTTTTCGAGGTAAAATAGACTTATGATTCTATATAAATTCTTTGCTATAGCTTTTTTGATTTTAACACCTATCTTTGCTTTTATCATCCACCGATTCTTTAGTTTAAAATACCTCGGGCTTAATTTTGCTGACCTTACCTTCCCACTTTATTTTATTGAGGTGGTTGCTGTGTCAGCCCGTTTCTTCACCCATAGCTTTTTGCCATACATCACCATCTTATTATCCTTGGCGGCTATCATTATCACAATTCAGATGCTAAGAAAAACACAATCTTTCAAGTTTAAACGTTTTCTTAAGTTATTCTGGCGTATCAGCTTTTTTATCACCAGTCTTTTCTATTTAGGGACTGTGATTCTCATTTTTATCGTTTCTTAAAAACTAGATTAACTCAGCATTTATATTTTATGCTGAGTTTTTTTATGTCAAACCATGAAAAAAGCAGGCAATCATGCCTGCTAAACTTTTCGGTATTAGGGATGAACTTGAGTCATTCGACCAGTATCTACATCATAAACCGCACCGGAGATGATAACATCCTCAGGGATAAGCGGTGACTGACGAAGAATAGCCATATCTTCACGAACACTCTCTTCTACATCTGTGAATGGAAGAAAATCTTGATCAGACACATCAACACCAAGTTCCTTATTGAGATAGGCGGTAAACTCATCGTTCTTAAAGGTCTGAGCACCACAATCTGTATGGTGAAGAACTACGATTTCTCGTGTCCCCATCTGTTGTTGAGAAATGACCAAAGAACGAATCATATCTTCCGTCACACGACCACCCGCATTACGCAAAATATGAGCGTCACCTAGAGCCAACCCCAAGGCCTGAGCAACGTGAAGGCGTGAATCCATACAAGTCACAATAGCCACCTTAGTCTTTGGTTTCAAGGGAAGATGGGCTGTCCCGTGGAGGTCAACATAGGCTTTGTTGGCATTGAGAAAGTTTTCAAAATAAGACATAATAACTCACTTTCTAATGAAGAAAATAATTTGACTATCAAATTATTTAAACACTATCTTATCATCTTTTTATTAACTTGTCAGCTATTGAGTTCGCAATATAAAAAGGAGAATAGATGCTAACAAGCATCCACTCTCCTTCAATTTATACTATGAACGTTTTGGTAAGTATCTATTAAGCAAGCCTGCAAAGGTTTGAAGATTGAGACTTTGAACATAAATTTCACCTGTTCCTCTAAAGGTATTCACAACACCCTCTCCTGTCCCAATAGACTGCCAGAAACCATTTTCCAAGTGAATATTGTAATCAAGTGTCTGACTCCAGGCAACGACATGAGCATTATCAATAGTCACTTCTTGGTTGTTTAGCTCAATTTTTTTAATAGAACCGTAGGCATTTGCCAAGAGTGTTCCTTGACCTTGAGTTGTCATCACAAAGAAACCACCCTGACCACCAAAAATAGCCTTACCAACAGACTGGAGTTCCATTGTATAGTAAGCTGTGCCATCAAGTGCTAGAAAGGCACCGTCATTTAGTCGGTACTGTTTTTCACCTAAATAAAGTGGAATCACCTGACCTGGAGAATCAGGGGCCAAGGCTATATAACCGTTATTGGACTGTGAGACAACCTGAGTAATAAAGCTACTTTCGCCCGAAACCATTGAACGCCCAACAGCCTTTACAAAGCGACCTAGACCTGATCCGCTGGCATTTAATTTGGTACTCAGTGTCACATTAGGTGTGTGGTATACCATGCTGCCACGCTGGATAAAGACTGTTTCACCTTGATTGAGAGATAACTCTACTAAAGGGAATTGCATGTTGCTGTCTGTGAAAAATTGCATAATAAATACCTCCCTATCCTTATGAAAAGTATAGCATTGGAGATATAATTTTGCAAGCGTTTCCAAAATGACCTTCTATCACTTTCTAAGAAAAGACTTTTTTGAGTACTTCTCCCACTGTCGTAACGCCAACCACCCGGATACCTTCTGGAATTTTCATACCATGAAGAGAATTCTTCGGAGCATAAATCTTAGTAAAACCTAGTTTAGCAGCTTCATTAATACGCTGTTCAATACGAGTCACTCGGCGAATCTCTCCAGTCAAGCCAATTTCTCCTATAAAAGCTTCTTGTGGATTGGTTGGAAGCTCCTTGTAACTAGAAGCAATGGCAACAGCGACAGCAAGGTCAATAGCCGGCTCGTCCAATTTGACACCTCCAGCTGATTTTAAATAAGCATCTTGATTTTGGAGAAGAAGGTCACAACGTTTCTCTAAAACAGCCATAATGAGGCTGACGCGATTAAAATCCAGTCCCGTTGTCGTCCTCTTGGCATTACCAAAGACGGTTGGGGTCACCAAGGCTTGAACTTCAGCTAAGATAGGTCTGCTACCTTCCATTGTCACAACAATGGCAGAACCTGTGGCTCCGTCTAGACGTTCCTCTAAGAAAACTTGGCTAGGATTTAGTACTTCTACCAAACCACCAGACTGCATCTCAAAAATCCCAATCTCATTGGTTGAACCAAAACGGTTTTTGACTGCTCGCAAAATACGGAAGGTATGATGACGTTCTCCCTCAAAATAGAGCACAGTATCCACCATGTGTTCCAACATACGTGGTCCAGCCAGCTGTCCCTCCTTGGTCACATGCCCAACAATAAATGTGGCAATGTTATTGGTTTTAGCAATCTGCATGAGTTCAGCAGTGACTTCACGAACCTGAGATACAGAACCTTGAACGCCAGAAATCTCTGGACTCATGATGGTCTGAATAGAGTCGATAATGAGGAAATCGGGTTTTATAGCCTCCACTTGGCTGCGAACGGCTTGCATATTAGTCTCAGCATAAAGATAAAATTCGTTATCAATATCACCTAAACGTTCGCTCCGCAATTTGATCTGCTCGGCAGATTCTTCCCCAGATACATAGAGGACAGTTCCCTTGTTAGCTAACTGTGTTGACACCTGTAAGAGGAGAGTTGATTTTCCTATCCCTGGATCTCCTCCAATAAGAACCAGACTACCCGGAACCACACCGCCACCTAAAACACGGTTAAACTCGTCCATGTCAGTCTTTATGCGGGCATAATTAATTGAAGAGACTTCTTTTAATTTAGTAGGTTTAGACTTTTCACCCGTTAAACTGACACGAGCATTTTTTACCTCCTGCACCTCAACTTCTTCCTCAAAAGAGGACCAAGAAGAACAGTTGGGACAACGTCCTAGATATTTGGGTGAATTGTAGCCACATTCTCGACAAACAAAAGTTGATTTTTTCTTAGCTATGATAATTCTCCTTCTACGCTTACTCCAGCAGAGTGCCACTTATGCAATGTTTTTTGAAATTTCCTCTGGTTGGCAACTCCGACAGCAGACAAACCGACGGAAACCTGATAGTTCTCCTTGATAGCCGCCAAAACGGAAGCCTTAACACAGCCATTGCCATCTACCCCTATAAACTCTATGCTTTTAGTACCATTTCCCTCTAAAAAATCTTTTAAATCTGAATTAGTAAAGCAAGAAGCCCAACGCTTCTCAAAGATACGAGAAGATACAAGCAGCAAGCCGGTCGCAAATTTCTTCTTTCTATCTTTTCTCTCCCAGAAAAAACGATTGAGAATATAGATAACCCGGTCGCTAGGATAGCTAGCAATTTTGTCATTTACAGCTGCAATCAGTTCTTCATGATATGCTTTTCCTACAGCAACATAATCTGACTGCATATCGATTACTAACAAATAATCTGCCACTTTGCTTCCTCTACTGTCCAGTCGATCCAAAGCCACCTGTACGAACACCATCAGCTTCGTCTCCATCTACAATCAAGAAGGGCATAAAGACACCTTGAACGATGCGTTCGCCAACTTCAAGAGTCACGGGCTGATTAGTAATATTTTTCATCTGGGCGAAGATATGACCTTCATTTCCTGGATTTCCATAGTAATCGCCGTCAATAACGCCAACTGAGTTGATCAAAACCAGGCCTTTTTTGCGAGGGTTTGACGAACGGTCATAGAGATAGAGGACCTCACCAGGTTGCATGTAAGCCTTAACACCTGTTGGGACGAGAACAATTTCCCCAGGAGCAATGACAGTGTTCTCTGCCACCTTTAAGTCATAACCTGCAGCATGAGCTGTCTCACGTTTTGGAAGTAATTCCTGATTGTTATACGTTGATACGAGTTCAAATCCACGAATTTTTGTCATTATTTTTTCCTTTCGATACATCTATTGACTAGTATTTGTATAAACTAGCCATGCTAGCTTCAGACTTTTAAATCTATCCTATTATAATCTATTCGAAATAAGATGACAAAGGTAATAGTCTAATCACTTTCTCATTAAACGAAGATTGACTTTTAACCAGGAAAACGCTAACATAGTATTAGATATAATACTTTTTAAGGAGAATTGTCATGAAATTCATCGGACTTGTTGGTACGAATTCAAAAACGTTCAACTAATAGACAATTATTGCAATATATTCAGAAACATTTTGCAGATAAGGCAGACATCGAACTTGTTGAAATCAAAGACCTTCCTGTCTTTAACAAACCCGCTAACAAGCAATTGCCAGAAAGTGTCCTTGAAATCGTTAAAAAAATCGATGAGGCTGATGGTGTTATTATTGGAACACCTGAGTATGACCACTCAATTCCTGCCGTTCTCATGAACGCTTTAGCTTGGGTTTCATACGGTGTTTTCCCTCTTTTGAATAAGCCAGTTATGATTACAGGGGCATCTTACGGAACACTCGGGGCTTCTCGTGCACAGTTACAACTTCGTCAAATCTTGAATGCTCCAGAAATCAAAGCTAATGTGCTTCCAGACGAATTCTTACTCTCACATTCTCTACAAGCTTTTGATAGCAATGGTGATTTAGTCGACCTTGATGTCATCAAAAAACTAGATGCTATTTTCGATGACTTCCGTCTCTACGTCAAAATTACTGGTAAACTCTCACATGCTACAGAGTTGCTACATAAAGAAGCTGAAGACTTCGACTGGGAAAGCCTATAGGACAGGAGAATAGAAACTATGAAATTTGTTGGACTCGTTGGAGCAAATTATGACCAATCATATAACCGTAAACTGCTCGAATTTATCAGAAGACATTTTAAAATAAAATTTGAACTTGAAGTTTTGGAAATTGATGAAGTTCCTATGTTTAACCAAGATGAAAAATGGGACGAAAGCTTCCAACTTCGCTTACTTAATAACAAAATTACACGCGCTGACGGTGTTATCATTGCAACACCTGAGCACAACCACACTATCTCTGCAGCACTTAAGTCAGTTTTAGAGTGGCTCTCATTCGAAGTGCACCCATTTGAAAACAAGCCTGTAATGATTGTTGGTGCTTCATACTACGACCAAGGGACTTCTCGTGCCCAAGTGCATTTGCGTAAAATCCTTGAAGCACCTGGTGTCAATGCCTATACACTTCCAGGTAATGAATTCTTGCTTGGAAAGGCTAAAGAAGCCTTTGACCTTGAGGGTAACATTACTAACGAAGGTACTATTAACTTCCTTGAACAATGCTTAGATAATTTCATCCAATATGTAGGAGTGGTTTCTAAATTGAAAAAACCAAAACCAATCGAACCTGAAGACTTGGATTGTAACAACCCAATCGCTACAACTGTTACTGAGGTCGACCCTGATGATCCTGAATGGGTAGAAAAAGTAGCTGAAATTACTGGTGCGGTATCTGGCGATACCTACGTAAAATTAGACCACGGTATCTTGACAGTTAATCAAATTGACATGTTCCTCAAGGCTATGCCATTTGAATTGACCTATGCCGATGATAATAACCAGTTCCTATACTACAATAACGCCCATCAAGATCCTGACACTATGTTTGCCAAACGTGTGCCACCTCAATCTGGTAGCCGTATGTCAACTGTTCACGGCTCACTTCCACCAGCTCGTATGAAATGTGGAATGGGTTATCGGTACACTCCGTAATGGTAACCAAGAATACGTTCGTACGATTGTCCCAGGGTCACCTGAAGGAGTTATCAATACGCATAACTATCAGGCTATGTACTATGATGATGGTTCTTATGCAGGAATCAATGAAATCGTCTTTAACTTTAAACCATGGCTTGACTGGTATCTCGAAACAACTGGTCAACGCCTTGTCGGAGGAAGCGGTCCTTTTGCACCAGCTGCAGCTAGTCATGGCGGTAGCGACGCCACATCTGGAGCATCAGATGCTGGTGGTCACGGAGATGCATCTTCAGCCGCAGATGCCACATCCGGAGCATCCTCATATTAAGACTTGGAAAAGTTGGGACAAAATGTCCTGACTTTTTTTCATGGTCATCTTAGACTTGTTTTCACTCGAGCTTGCGCATTTGCCCATGCTCCATGCCACACATTTTAGAGGTAAACCTATGTCTCAATTTCAAGAAAAAGTTTTCGCTGCTTGCGCTAAAAAAGAAGCTCTCTTTGACGAAAGTCTGGGGCGCTATGCCTTGCGTTCTATGCTTGCAGGAGCTTATCTTACCATGTCGACTGCTGTAGGAATTATTGGTGCGGATGTTATCGCAACAGGTATTCCAGCCCTTTCTCGTTTTGTCTTTGCCTTTATCTTTGCCATCGGACTGGTCTTCGTTCTCATATTCAATGGAGAGTTGGCTACTTCAAACATGATGTTCCTGACCAGTGGTGCCTATTATGGTAAAATCAAATGGAGCAAGGTGTGTACCATCCTCCTCTACTGTACCTTCTTTAATTTTGTCGGTGCCCTTATCTTGGCCTGGTTCTTCAACCAATCCTTCTCTTTCCAACATTTGACTGACAAGAGTTTCTTAGTTACTGCTGTCTCAACCAAGCTTGGAAAAACAGATTGGATGAACTTTACAGAAGGTATTACAGCTAATATGTTCGTTAATATTGCCATCTTGGGCTACATGCTCCTCAAAGAAGAATCTGCTAAAATTTTCATTGCGCTATCAGCTATCTTTATGTTTGTATTTTTGATTAATGAACACTTGATTGCGAACTTTGCTTCTTTCATGTTGCTCGGTTTCAACGGTGTGCGTGACGCTGTAGATAATTTCACTTTGGCAAATATTCTACGTCAGTGGATAGTCGTTTTCTTCGGTAACTGGATTGGCGGAGGTATTTTCATTGGTTTGGCATACTCTTGGCTCAATAAAACTAAAACACCTCACATTGATTAGGAGACCACATGCGTCAAAAAACATTCATCAAACAAACCAGCCTAGCTATTCTACTCTATTTTATTTGCCTAGCCCTTGCAGTCGCTATTGATTTAATCTTTTTCAAAGTCAAAAATATGTATCATACGCCTGCTTTAGCGGCTATCTTTGCAGGCTGGGTCTACTTGGGGCTTATCAGAAAGACAAAACAATTTGGAGCGATTACCTGTCTTGGTATCTTTATATCCCTCTTCTTCTTTGCCTCTGGGCACTTTGTTCTAGCCTTTCTTCCTAGCTTTCTGGCTGGCCTTGTCGCTGACTTTCTAGCTAAGAAAGGGAACTATGAGAATAGTAAACTTAATTTACTTTCCTATATGATCTTTTCCCTAGGGAACTTAGCACCCATTATCACCATGTGGCTTGCGCCCAAAGCTTATATCGCACAGCTCCCTAGCCAAAGGGAAAACTCAAGATTATGTAAATCAAGTTATGGTTCCCTTTACAGCCAGTCATGTCTTAATCCTGATTGGAGGAACTCTCATGGCTGCTCTCATTGGGGGCTACATTGCCCAAAATTGGCTGAAAAAATAAATAGCCATCAGCCCTCCCAACAGAGAGTACAAGACAAACATGCTTTTCTTATGTTATAATGAGAAAGAATACAGTCTTTTTCTACTTTGTTAGAAAGGACCTAAAGGGAGACCTAATGATGAAAAAACAAAAAATCGCTGTCTTGGGCCCTGGTTCATGGGGAACTGCCCTTGCTCAGGTACTCAACGACAACGGACACGAGGTCCGTATTTGGGGAAACATCCCTGAACAAATTGATGAAATTAACGAGAAACACACCAATACCCGCTACTTCAAGGATGTGGTTTTGGATGAAAACATTAAAGCCTACAAAGAGCTATCTGAACCCCTAGATAGTGTCGACGCTGTTCTCTTTGTTGTTCCAACCAAGGTCACTCGCTTAGTTGCTAAGCAAGTTGCTGAACTTTTGGACCACGAAGTTGTTGTTATGCATGCTTCCAAAGGTTTGGAACCTGGAACACACGAACGCCTTTCAACAATCCTTGAAGAAGAGATTCCTAAGGAACTTCGTAGTGAGATTGTTGTCGTATCTGGTCCAAGCCACGCTGAAGAAACTATTGTTCGCGATATCACTTTGATTACAGCAGCATCTAAGGATCTTGAAGCGGCACGCTATGTCCAAGGTATTTTCAGTAATAGCTACTTCCGCCTCTACACCAATTCAGATGTGATTGGTGTTGAAACAGCTGGTGCTCTTAAAAACATTATCGCGGTAGGTGCAGGTGCCCTCCACGGTATGGGATATGGGGACAATGCCAAGGCAGCCGTTATTACTCGTGGACTTGCGGAAATTACTCGTCTTGGTGTAAAACTTGGGGCTGATCCTTTGACTTACAGCGGTCTATCTGGGGTTGGTGACCTTATTGTTACAGGAACTTCTATCCATTCACGTAACTGGCGTGCTGGGGATGCGCTCGGTCGTGGAGAAAAGCTAGAAGACATTGAACGTAACATGGGAATGGTTATCGAAGGTATTTCAACCACAAAGGTTGCCTATGAAATCGCCCAAGAACTCGGCGTCTACATGCCAATAACAACAGCAATCTACAAATCTATCTATGAGGGTGCTGATATCAAGGAATCTATTCTCAATATGATGTCCAACGAATTGCGCTCTGAAAATGAATGGGATAAAAAATAAAAATCTAAGGAGTTCTCATGAAGAATCAAAAAGTTAGAAAAGCTATCATCCCCGCTGCAGGACTCGGAACACGCTTTTTACCAGCTACTAAGGCCTTGGCCAAAGAAATGTTGCCAATCGTTGACAAACCAACTATTCAATTTATCGTTGAAGAAGCCCTCAAATCAGGTATCGAAGATATCTTGGTGGTGACTGGTAAATCAAAACGTTCTATCGAAGACCACTTTGATTCAAACTTCGAGTTAGAATACAACTTGGAACAAAAAGGTAAGACAGACCTGTTGAAATTGGTTAATGACACCACTGCTATTAACCTCCACTTTATCCGCCAAAGCCACCCACGTGGCCTTGGAGATGCTGTTCTTCAAGCCAAAGCATTTGTCGGAAATGAGCCATTCGTTGTCATGCTTGGTGACGACCTCATGGATATCACTAATGACAAAGCAGTACCTTTGACTAAGCAGCTCATTAACGATTATGAGGAAACACACGCATCAACCATTGCAGTTATGCCTGTACCTCACGAGGAAGTGTCTTCTTATGGTGTCATCGCCCCTCAAGGCAAAGGCGAAAATGGACGTTATAGTGTTGAAACTTTCGTTGAAACCAAATCCAGAGGATGCACCAAGTGATCTTGCTATCATCGGGCGTTACCTTCTAACACCTGAAATTTTCGGTATTTTGGAAACTCAAGAACCAGGTGCTGGAAATGAAGTCCAATTGACTGATGCTATCGATACACTTAACAAGACACAACGCGTCTTTGCCCGCGAATTTACGGGAGAGCGTTATGATGTCGGTGACAAATTCGGATTCATGAAAACATCAATCGATTACGCACTTAAACATCCTCAAGTTAAAGATGACCTCAAGCAATACCTCATTGACTTGGGACACAAACTTGAAGGCAAACCAGCTAAAAAAGACTAATATAAAAACCATCGAATATGACATTCGATGGTTTTTTCATATGACTTAAAAATAAGTGAATCCTAGAAGAACCAGCAATAGTAAAATGTAGGTTAAAAGAGCTGTAAAACGCCAACCTTTACTAAATAAGCGACTTTCGACCTTGTTGGCCAAAAAGATAGCTGCAAGAGCACCTCCAACTAAACCACCAAGATGGCCTGTAATCCCAACACTAGGTGTAAAAAGGTTGAAAATTAAGTTAATGACAATCAAAGCCAAGTAATTGCGACCTAACTGATTAAGCAAAGGACTATGACTGTAATAACCAAGAATCACAACAGCCGCAAAAAGTCCAAACAAGGATGTCGAAGCACCAGCCGCAATAACATTAGGCGTAAAGTAAGGTAAAGGCATTTCCCATAACACCAGCTAACAAATAGAGCCCTAGAAAACGTAGAGTCCCAAAAATCTGCTCAGCCATTTTCCCCATAAAGTAAAGGGCAAGCATATTAAATAGAAAATGCTCAACACCTATATGCACAAAAATTGGTGTTACAAGACGCCAGAGGTTCAGTGGGCTGTACTGAACAAAAGCACCGTACATAGCCCCCATCTTAAAGAGGCTCAAAGGCGAGGTCGCTTGAAAGCCATTTAAGAGATATTGACAGATGAAAGTCAGCGTCGTAAGCCCCAACAATAGATAGGTTGCTGGGTATTTCTTCCACTCATTTACTTGCATGTAACAACCTCCTTAACAGGAATATCATAGCTATCTGGTTGAAAATCATGTTTCTGGCAAGGATAAACCGTACTAACGGTCGCCCCTTCAAAATCAGACAAATAGCGGTCATAGTAACCTGCTCCGTAACCAATGCGATAGCCTTCATCATTGAAAACTACTCCTGGCACATGAATTAAACCAATCTCTGATTTTTCCACAGCCAAATCAGACACAGGTTCCATCAAGCCAAAAGAGGTTGCAACAAGATTATCTGGATCATAATCCACAAAAATCATTCGACCTTGTTTATATGTTTTAGGAATCAAAAGTCGTTTACCATCCTTTAAAGCCTGATTGATTAAAAGACCGGTATCATATTCATGAGGAAAAGACAAATAAGTCGCAATCACCTGGGCATCTTTATAAGCAGGTAAGGCAATCAATTGCTCCAAAAGATGTTTATCTATCTTAGCCTTAGTCTCAGGTTCTTGTGAAGTTAACTGAGTCAAGACCGTTTTTCTAAGTTCATTTTTCATAGGTTTATCATATCAAAAAAGCTACCAAAAGTCAGACTTGGTAGATTTTTTAGCTGTATCAACTATGGTTAGGCTTCAGCCTTGTGTTTAAGGAATTTTCCAATTTCAGCCACTGCAAAAGCGAGGGCATCTTCATTTGGACTCATCTTAGGATGGTGAAGTGCATATGGCGTGTCAATTCCCAACCAGAACATGACACCAGGAACCTTACTAGCAAATAACCAAAGTCCTCTCCAGTCATAGCTGGTGGACAATCAATCAGGTTAACCTCTGGGCTAGCATCAAAGAAAGCCATCAACTCTTTGGCCAAGGCTGGATTATTTTCCACAGGAAGATAACCACCTTGTTTCAACATGATATCCACTTCCATACCAAAGCTAGCTGCCACGCCCTCTGCAATCTGGCGCACGCGCTTCTGGATAAGGAGACTCATTTCCTGAGTAAGGGTACGAATAGTTCCATAAACCTCTGCAGTTTCAGCGATAACATTGTTAGTAGTTCCTGCATGGAAAGAACCAAAGGTAACTACCCCACCCTGGATAGGGTCAACATTACGACTGACAATTGTTTGCACCTGAGTAATAAAGTAAGAAGCTGCTACAAGGGCATCATTGGCCTCATGTGGAAAGGCCGCATGTCCACCTTTCCCCTTGAAAGTAACGAGGACTTCACAAGTCCCAGCAAAAAGGGTGCTTGTGTTAGTCGCAATATCACCTACCTTGAAATCTGGACGGACGTGGAGTCCATAGAACTCATCTGGCAACCAGTCTCCAAAGGCACCATCCTCATACATAAGCATACCACCAGCTTCATTTTCTTCAGCCGGCTGGAAGAGGAAAAGCATGTTATTTTTAGGCTGTACTTGAAGCATCTGATTCAAAAGACCAAGTGCTGTAGTCATGTGCATATCGTGTCCACAAGCATGCATACGACCTTCATGAGTAGACTTGAAGTCAAGACCTGTTTCCTCTACGATTGGGAGACCATCAATATCTGTACGCCAACCAATAGTCTTTTCAGGAGCATGCCCGTGAAGATAGACAAGAATCCCTGTACGCCAAGTACGTTGCTCCACAAAGTCCTTACCTTCAGTCATTTCAGCAATACGCTCTAAGAGATAAGCCTGAGTTTTAAATTCTTCCAAACCAATTTCAGGAATTTGGTGAAGGTCTCGTCTGATTTTAATTAAATCAAGTGTCATGTTTTTATCCTTTTTTATTTGTCTTATTTTATAGAGAATCTAGAAATAGAGGCCTTACAGGCCTCTACTATCAATATGTTACAAGTTACGCAAAGCGTCTTCGAGTGCTGTTTTTTGTTGTGTTTTTTCATCAATTTTCTTGATGATACGAGCTGGAACACCAGCTACAACCACATTTTCAGGAACATCTTGAGTTACGATAGCTCCAGCAGCAACGACTGAACCGTTACCAACTTGAACACCTTCAATAACAACAGCATTAGCACCAACAAGAACGTTATCACCGATACGAACTGGGTCTGCTGAAGCTGGTTCAATCACACCAGCAAGGACTGCACCCGCACCGATATGGCTGTTTTTACCAACAGTAGCACGACCACCAAGGATAGCACCCATATCAATCATAGTACCAGCACCAATTTCAGCACCGATATTGATTACAGCACCCATCATAACGACAGCATTGTCTTCGATAGTTACTTGGTCACGGATAATGGCACCTGGTTCGATACGTGCATTAAGGTGACGTTTATCAAGCAATGGAACAGCTGAGTTACGACCATCTTGTTCCACAACATAGTCCTTGTTTCAGTCAAATTCGCAAGAAGTGGTTCGATATCTTTCCAGTCTCCGAAAAGAACGTTACCAAGTTTAGTGACAGAAGCTGGAACAACAGTTGCCAATTCCCCTTCAAAAGTTACTTTAACATTCGTTTTCTTTTCCGCATTACCGATAAAAGCGATAATTTCTTGTGCAGACATTTTTTGTGCAGTCATGAGATTCTCCATTCACATAAAGTTAGGAATTATTATACCAAAAATTCTGATAATTGTCTTTGCTTTTGCCAAATACAGTGTATTTTTATGTAAAATTGGTCTTTAGAGCCTCTATATCAGTAATCACTCGGTCTGGCTTGATTGGGGAATTCTCCAGTTCTCGACGGGAATAAGGGAAGGTATTCAGCAAGATACCATCAATTCCAACTGCTTCAGCCACAGCAATATCAGTCGTTAAGTCATTTCCAACCATGACAGTCTCAGATGGGTTTAACCCATGATTATCCAAAACTTGCTTTAAAAATTCAGGTTGCGGCTTACAGATACCGGAATCCGAAGACAAGTAAATAGCATCAAAATAAGGTCTTAACGCCATTAGGTCAATCTCAGCGTTAGTAAAGGCTGCTTGAGCATTAGACAAGAGATAAATCCGACAGCCCTGCTCTTTTAGAAAGGCTAGCACCTCCTTAGTATGGGGATAAGCCGTCACATGTTTGCGAGATAAGATGCGAAAGACCATTGCTATCAATTGTCCCCAATCTTCCGGCTGATTAGAACTACTAGACTGAGGCCGAGCATCTACATAAGCTGGTTAAAAATGTGGGCTAAATCAATTTCTGGATAAGCAACTCCTTTGAGATCTATTAACTCCTTACGGGCCTGATCCACGTGCTTAGCATAAGCCTTTTTAAGAGTCTCGCCCTCATAAGCCGCTCCATAAGCCTGATATAGTTGGCCTAGTTTATCCCATAACACAGGATCCTTCTCATCGGTTAGGATATCAACCAAGGTACCATAAAAATCAAAAATGTAGTTCTTATAGGCTCTATTTTTCATCGCTTTTTACCCATTACTGAAACTTTCTTACTTATTGCTCCCATCATACACCTTTTAGGAAGAGCAAACAAGCTAACTGAGATATTTTCCCATCAAAAAAAATCCCAACGACTGTTAGGATTGCTTATCATCTCTAATACGACCAATCAGCAGTTCTCCCGCAACGGTTAATTGCGTCACTGAAGTCAAGTCCAAAGTATCCTTATTGGCATGGAAGAAAAGAGGTGTCATCTCGGCAAATGTTTGAACATGCTCTGAGGGCATAGACCAAGTCTTAGCAATCGTCACACGCTCCAAAAGGTCGCAGGACTCTTGAAAATGTTCCAGAACATCCTGGTTCGAATAAGCCTGCGCCTCCGGTAACAATTGGCGAAACTCTTTAAGATGATCCTCATGAGGAATAACCTTAAAAATCAAGCCATGATCAGACAAAAGTCGTCCAAATTCTTGATAATTAGCTGGCGAAAAGATATCTAAAATCACATCGATACTGTGTTCACGTAAAGGCAATTGAGCCAAATCGCCAACAAACCAAGCTACATTTTTATGAGGATTTTGACGAGCCGCAAGAAGGATCGAATCCTTAGACAAGTCAAAGGCCATGAAATTCTTGTTAAACTCTTGAGCCAACTGACGGCTATAATAGCCCTCACCACAAGCAACATCTAGAACGTGAGAGTGTCTAGGAAGGTCACGCAAGCGCTCTGAAATCACCTCCAGGATAGGATCGTAATAGCCTGCTGCAAGAATCTGACTCCTCTTTTCAAAAGAAGCCATATCATAGTGCTTATCTCCCTTAGTCTGTCTCAAAAAATTAACAAAGCCCTGCTTGGCGATATTAAAGGTATGCCTATTCTGACAAACCAAGCTAGACAAATCCAAATGCATTGGCGCCTGACAGATAGGACAAGCAAAAAGACTCTCTTGATCTTTAAAAACACTAAATTGGGCCATAAATCCTCCTCGACACAAAAAAAGAGCACACACCTGAAATCGCTTAGGGCTGCTGGATTCCTCCCCTGACCCGCTTCACGCACAGATGTTGCTCCGAAAAATATTATACCATAAATCGAAGTGATTGCAAGTAGAGAACTTAAGATAAGACTAGCTAGACCTATCCCCTATCAGTCCCTATTATTTCCTTCGATCAGTCTAAACTTCGATAAAGCATAAGACTTACCATGGTGACATTTATGTCACTACTTTTTTATTTCTCGACACCTTATAATAAATCCATAGCTTGAGGAAAGCACCAAAAGCTAGTGACATGGCTGACTTTATTGAAAGGAGAAGCCATGTTTAACATATCTCTTAACTCGTGGTGAGAGGGTATGAGATTTAAAGACTCACCAAAAATAAAAAAAGGAGAATGACAATGATTAACAAAGAAATGAAGGCAGCTGACCTAGCCTCAGTAACAGGAGGCGGATGGAAGACCAACCTTGCCATTGGAGGGCTCTGCCTAGCTTCAGGACCTATTGGAACTATGGTATGCCTTGGAGCCTACAATGGCTACATGGACTCTGCACGATGAAAAAGAAAGGACATATGAACAATGACTAAGACCATTAACAATCGTAAAAACATGACTACTCAAGAACTTGAAGCTGTATCAGGTGGAGTGGTTCCTTGGGCCGCTATTTCTGTTGGCATTGCTGCTGCAAAACTGACTTATGACCTTAGCTATGCTGCAGGTAAGTCTTTCTATAACCTCACCCACTAACTAACAGAACTCAGCTGACATCTCAAAGATTTTGAGGATGATAACTCATGAAACATACAAAAAATCAAACAAATGATACTACTGCTAATCAATCACCTAAAACGAATCACTATTTACTCGTAAAAATAGCTTTAGCTGGAATTATCGGTAGCCTACTTTTGATACTCCTAATCAACCTTATCTTTCATGTACGATTAGGAACACCAATTATTGATACTAATTTGAAGTCCGCTTTTGGTACTCTAATCCTCTTTATGCCTATTTTTCTTTTAACAAGAGAAAAAGAAAAAAAATCATAGAAAGAGTGACCTAAACTGCCTTCAGGAAAACAAAAAGACTCTTCTTCCATTAAAAAGTGCAAGTCCCTTTGGACTTGCACTTTTGTTTACATATCTTGCCTTGTTTCCAATTTAGCCAATCGTTTGGCTTCTTTTTTGCGTTCACGACTCTGACGGAAAAAGTCTTGCATAATCTTAGCACACTCTTCCTCCATGACACCAGTCTCTACTTCTACGCGATGGTTGAGACGCTCATCTCTTAGGATATCGTAAAGGCTACCCGCGCCACCAAACTTTTGATTGCTTGCTCCATAGATCACTTTAGGAATACGAGCCAAGCCAATTGCTCCACTACACATGACACAGGGTTCAATGGTCACAAAGAGGGTACAATCTAACAAACGCCAATTGCCCACAGTCCTATTAGACTCCTGAATAGCCATGACCTCCGCATGCATGATAGCTTGATTGAGCTCCTCACGTGCATTGTGTCCACGACCTACGACTTCGCCATCTTTAACGATGACACAGCCAATTGGGATCTCTGCTTTATCTAGAGATTTTTCGGCCTCCTTAAGAGCTTCAGACATAAAAAAGTCTTTCTCTTCTTGGGTAAAGTCAAGCATTTGTGTCACTCCCGTTCCAAGATTTGCGAGACAATATCTCGCTTAGTTCTTCTATTATAGCATAAGAAAAGTAATACCGAAGGCCTCCATTTTAAAGGACACAAAAAAAGCTAAGACGAATCATCCTAGCTTCAAACACATTAGTCTGGTGAGTCTTAGGAATCACACCAATGTGTTCCCCCAAGGCTAGACGAAAAGTCAACGACCGCTTAACATCCTAATTCATATGTCAGTCGGAGTGTCATAGTCAATTGTCTGTGAAATCATTATATAGGCCTAAGGCCTCACAACGATAAACAAAAATGCAACTGTCTCAAACAATTGCAAGGATAGCGTTATAGTTGTGATATTTCACACTTTCCTTCCAAACAAATAATGCCTACTATAAAAGTAACTTTTATAGCTTTTTCCTTACCCATCTATAGTTTATCATGAAACCTCTATCATTTAATTTAAAAATCGGTAATAAAATAATGATATACATTAGAAATAACTGTTAATTGTATGCATTGTTTTGAATATTTTGTTTAACATTTAAAACGGTGATATATCAACGTTTTAAGGCTTCTTAAACTATTTTTTCTAGTCTATCTACACTATTAAACACCTATCATCCTAAGTCTTATCTAATTTTACTGTTTATTAGTCTAACAAGTGTTTAATATTTTATCTCCAACAATTCTTCAAAACAAGGTATGGAACAAGATCATGATTTTTTAGAGAGGTTGCTTCAAAGATAGGATACCTAGATAGCTAGTCAAAGGATAAACTAGAAGGGAAGTTCTTCTTCCAAGACGAGGTCAGCCAAGTCATTATCAGGATTATTTTCCCTAACAGCACGCTGAGCACGACTCTCCAGAAGTTGGAAAGAGGAACAAAGCACTTCAGTAACGTAATGAGTTTGACCATCCTTATCGTACTTACGGGTACGAAGCTCACCATCAAGAGAAATTAAACTCCCCCTTGCTAGCATAAGATGCTAAGGTCTCAGCCAAACGCCCCCAGACAACCACTGTAATAAAATCAGCCTCACGCTCACCATTTTGCGTCTTATAGCGACGATTAACCGCAACTGTGACACGTGTAAAAGACCTATCACTAGCAGTTTTTACCATTTCAGGAGTCGCCGTCAAACGTCCAATTAAAATAACTTTGTTATACATTTTTTACCTCCACCTATCTATTCGTAAGCAGAAGTAAAAAAAAGTGACAGATTTTGAAAAAGCAAGAATAAAAATAAGATATATATATCACATTATTGACTTCAATTAAATAGAAAAAAGTAAAATCTATTCGGGTGAAAAGCAGGATGAGTTCTGCAATAAATGTACTTGTCACTAAATATTAGACATCTGAAGATGAGCTGAGCTACTAGCAAAGGAAGTAGGAAGCTTGGTATGAGCTGTCGATTCAAAGAACAGTTATCGCCATACAAACTTGTCATTAGTTTACTTACTCAAATCATCCTCTGCTGACCCAGAGTTACCACTTAAAATAATTTTAACACTCCGTTTTGAAGTTGTTTTATTGATAGAAGAGAGACGAGAGTCCTTTGCCTTTCTTTGTAAGCTGAAATAGTTTGGAATTCACTTATTGCAAACTACCAATGACCAATACTATAAAAGATAAAATATTTCCTAGCACATGAACCATCAAGGGATAGTAAATATTTCCCTTTTCATTCACATAAATAATTGAAAGGGCTACTCCGCCACCTAAGTAACCAACTGCACTGACCCACTCTGATAAAGACAAACTGTGCATATGGGTCAAGGCGAAAACAAATCCTACCACACAAATGCTTAGCCAGCTTGGCAAATGTCTCTGTAAATAATGCAATAAAATTTGACGGAAAAAGAGTTCTTCCACCAAAGGTCCAATGATACAGGCGAAAACTGCTATCAGTAGTGGTTGTTCTTTAAAGGCGCTTTGTATATTAGCCTCGTTTAGTCCTTGTTCGCTTAGTCCCAAAACCTGCCTCAATATTGCCGATAGTAGTCCAAAGAAAATGGTCACCAGGAAAAGTAAGAGCCAGCCTTTTAAAACCCCCAAAAAAAATTTTCTTTTAGAACTTCTAACCTCTTCCCACTTTTTGAGCAATTCGGACTTAAATAAGAAGCAACCATACAAAAACATGGTGGTATAGACTAAATAGGTCGTTGAAGAAGAAGGCAAGGGAGCATCAAATACTCGTATACCGTCAAAAACAAAGAGGACTGTATAGAGAATCATAAAAACAAGGACTCCCTTATGTTTGTTGTAAACCATTGAACTTTCCTTTCTTTTATAATCATCACCAAATCTGAGTCTGACAGATAAATAAAACACAACTTGATTAATAAACTTGAAGCCACATTTTTTAGATAATTGCTCGGATAAAGTTGTTTTGGCAAATAATAGAGATTGAGAGCAATACTATTATATTTTGATGATGAACTTGGTAAGCATAAAGAGGTTCTCGAAAATTTTGAACCATTTGCCAAGACGAGCTCTCCTGAAAAAAAAGCGGCTTACTTACCGCTTCTTGTCTTATTTACCCTTTCCAGTGTTTAGCTGGATCAAAAGCCTCACCGACTACTGCTGAATCATCAAGTTCAATAATACCACGTTTTTGTGGGGCATTTGGAAGTGCCAACTCACGTGGGGCACACATCATACCATAACTATCTTCACCACGAAGTTTTCCTGGGAAGATAAGGGCACCGCTAGGCATCATAGCACCAGGAAGAGCTACGATAGTTTTAAGACCAAGGGCTGCGTTTGGTGCTCCTGCAACGATTTGGACCTTCTTATCACCGATGTTCACTTGGCAGATGTTAAGGTGGTCACTGTCTGGATGTGCAACCATTTCATCAATTTGTCCAACCACAAAGACTGGACCTTGTGTGTTTTCCAAACGCTCTTCAAAGCCCTCTTTAGCCAATTCCTCGTTCAAAACAGCTACATCTTGGTCTGATAAGAAAACTTGACCGTTACCTTCAATATCAATGAGGCTTGATGCTTCAAAAAAATATTCCAAGCAAGAGTCTTACCTGTTTCATCAGCTGTGACACGCGCCACTTTACCTTTACGTTCTACGCTACGTTTGATGTCCTTAGTATCTTCCAAGATAACCAACAAAAACGTCGCCAACTTGTTCCTTATTGTATGCAAAAAAATCATGGGTTCTCCTTCAATAGTTCTTTTTATAGATTTTTAAAAATCGACTGACATGCCAAGAATCGTCATTACTACCATAGCGATAACTAATCTTGTCAATTTTCCAGTCACTCTCTGTTAATTTTTACGATAAATTGTTTATGGTACCAAAAAGTCATTCCCATAAGAAAATTCGAGAAACATCTTAGCCTTACTCTTCATAATAAACTTAACTCGACAGGGCTCTAACACAAAAATCATAGGTGCCTGGAGAACCAAAAAGAAGCTGAAAAAAACCTCTTTTATAACAGTTATCAGTCAAGTATTTTTTTGAGCTAAAGGAGTCAACTTCTCTTTAAATTCATCAAATAACTCCATTTCTCCAGGAATAGTTTGATGTGTAGGAAGATTATTTTCCTTTTTGTAAGTGTTTATTTCTTGGTGTTTTAGGAAGATATCACTTTCAATTTTTGGAATGCTCTACTAAAAATTTGGCATAATTCTTCGATAATCTCCTCATTTTTTTCTGTCAGATACTTTTCTTTAGTTTCTGAAATATCAAGAGAGATATTAGGAAAGTGATTGATTTTCATCTTTTTAAATCTCCGACAAAAAGGCATTGATTTCTTCTTTGGTTTTACGAGCTTTATTGACCAAGCGTCCCAATTCCTGACCTTTCTGAGTCACGACAAAACTTGGAATACCAAAGATATTCCAAGTTTGTGCCAAAGCCATATAATCATCACGGTTAACACGCACAAAGGTCATATCTGGATGGAGGGCTTCAATTTCAGGCATAACGGGATAGATGAACTGGCAGTCTGGACACCAATCAGCAGTGAAAAAGAAAACCACCTTTTGATCACTTTCAACATAGCTTGCCAATTCTTCAAGATTCTTAGGAATAATCATGCCTGCTCCTCCTCATAGGTCAAGATATCCTCTGCATAAACAAAGCTATAGGAACGTCCATCCTCTAAGACGATACCTCCTGTAAGTCCTGGATTTTCCTTATCAGTGGGATTTGTATAAAGGACTGCGATAGTCCCCAAGTGAGATAATTCTTGTCTAATATCTTGGATTAATGCAGCCTTCTTCATTTCTGCACGTGACTGTCTATACTTCTCTGCCATTGCCAAGAGACCTAAAGCTCCTACGCCTCCAGCAAACAAGGCCAATGTTTTACGTTTCATAAGAAACATTTTACCATAATTTTAGACGAATGGGGAGAGGCTACCTATCTCTTGAGAATCGTGCTAAAATAGTAGCAAGTACTACTCAAGGAGGATTTTATGACTACCCTATTTGACAAAATTAAAGAAGTAACCGAGCTCAGTGCTACTTCAGGCTTTGAAGCTCCTGTACGCGACTACCTTCGCAACAACATCACTCCACTTGTAGACGAGGTCCAAACAGATGGTCTCGGTGGTATTTTCGGTATCAAGCATAGCCAGGCAGAAAATGCCCCTAAGGTGCTTGTGGCTGCCCACATGGATGAAGTTGGGTTTATGATTAAGGAAATCAAAGCAGACGGAACTTTCCGTGTCGTTGAACTTGGTGGTTGGAACCCACTTGTTGTCAGCTCACAACGCTTCACTCTACACACTCGTGACGGCCGTACCTATCCTGTCATCTCAGGTTCAGTGCCACCTCATTTCTTACGTGCTAGCGGTGGGGCTTCAAGTCTTCCCAGTGTTTCTGATATCGTCTTTGATGCTGGTTTTGCCAACCAAGAAGAAGCAAATGCCTACGGCGTTTTCCCAGGTGATGTCATCATTCCTGAATCAGAAACGATTCTCACAGCCAATCAAAAGAATGTCATTTCTAAAGCTTGGGATAACCGTTATGGTGTTCTCATGATTCGTGAACTCTTGGAAAACGTTAAGGATCAAGAACTCAACAATACTCTAATCGCTGGTGCCAATGTTCAAGAAGAGGTTGGTTTACGTGGTGCTCATGTCTCTACCACTAAATTTGATCCTGAAGTTTTCTTTGCAGTGGACTGTTCTCCTGCAGGGGATATCTATAGTAATCAAGGTAAGGTAGGTGATGGTACCCTTATTCGTTTCTTCGATCCAGGTCACATCATGTTGCCAAATATGAAAGATTTCCTTTTAACTACTGCTGAAGAAGCTGGTATCAAATACCAATACTACTGTGCTGCGGGCGGAACAGATGCTGGTGCCGCTCACTTGCAGAATGCTGGTGTTCCATCAACAACTATCGGTGTTTGTGCCCGCTACATTCACTCGCACCAAACCCTTTATGCGATGGATGACTTCCTAGAAGCACAGGCCTTCTTACAAGCTATTGTTAAGAAGTTGGATCGCTCAACAGTAGATTTAATTAAAAACTACTAAGACAAGGAGTAACCCATGATTATAGGTTTTATCGGTGTCGGAAAAATGGCGACAGCCATTATCAACGGCCTAAATACAAGCTCACATCGTATCATTATTTCAGGGTCTTCCTTGGCTCGTTCACGCCAGATTGCAGAGGAACTAGAGGTTGAAGCGGCTGCTTCCCATCAGGAATTGTTGGATAATGCTGACCTGGTCATCCTTGGTATCAAACCTCAAATGTTTGATAAGGTACTAGCCGATCTCAATTTCCATCAACCTATCATAAGTATGGCTGCTGGAGTAACCTTAGAACGCCTCGCTTCCCTCACCAGTCCAGACCTTCCTCTTATTCGTATCATGCCGAACCTTAATGCTCAAATTCTCAAAAGCACTACTGGTCTTTGCACTAATGATAAGGTATCCGAGGACCTTTTAGCAGTTGCCAAGGAAATCACAGACAGTTTTGGAACCACTGTTGAATTGGCTGAGAAGGACTTTGATACCTTTACTGCCTTAGCAGGTTCTAGCCCTGCCTACATCGCCCTCTTTATCGAGGCTCTAGCCAAGGCTGGTGTCAAAAACGGCCTAAGTAAGCAGGTCGCTCTGACCATTGCCACACAGACGGTTCTAGCTACTGCTGAAAATCTCAGTCTTGGTAGCGACAGTCCACATGATCTTATTGACAAGGTATGTAGCCCTGGTGGGACTACTATCGCCGGTCTCATGGACCTTGAGCGTACAGGCCTCACCCATAGTGTGGTTTCAAGTATTGATACAACCATTGCTAAAGCCAAAAAACTATAAGAAAAAAGCTCGGAATCTTCCGAGCTTTATTTGATATATGGCGCTAAAAATTGTAAGAGTAATAACATTGAAACCGCAATACTATTGTTAATGATATGGGCCATGATACAGTACTCTAACTTTTGAAACTTACGATATGCTATCCCAAGGGCAAGACCCATACCTGCATATACAATCCAAACACCGATACTATTCGGCATATGAACAAGGCCAAAAAGTAAACTACTAACAATCAAGCCAACAATAGAATCTGGATTAAAGACGCGTCCCATGAGGAGCCCGCGAAAAACCAGCTCTTCCACAATTGGTGCCATAATTACTGTAAACGTTATGAGAAGGAAGGGATTCATATGGGCATTTTCTATGGCTGCCTGATTGGTGCTATTACTAACACCTTCCATCATCATGACTATAGAACCAATCCTAGTAACGATATAAATACCTAGGTAGGTCAAGCCAATCATACCCCAGGCCTTCAGGGAAGAAAGGGCCTTAAAGCCTTCGAAAAGCCAAAGACGTTTTCCTAAGAAAAGAGCTCCTGCGCTCATAAGAAGCAAGACAAAAATTAAGAGACAGACCAGCCTTATATCTTTGACACCTAAATAGATGGTTGGAACTTGATCAATAATTAGTATTAGGAAAGCTAGTAAAAAATAAAGAAAGCGTTTGAGAATTGACCCTTTGTTCATGAGAATCCACCTCTTTTCATCATCTGTTTGTACTTTTATTATAATACAACATAACTTATTTGACAAGACAAAAAGAAAACGAAAGAGGAGTTTTTCAAGATAATATAGACTCTTATCCTATTTTAGATAGGATGAGACGAATAAGAGCAAATCCCAATACTAAACCATAGAGCAAGACTGATAAGACTGTAACATATGGCAACTGAATATTGACAAAGGCATATAGGGCAATCAAAGCAAAGATAAGCAAAAACTCTAAAATCAGAGTTGCAACTGCTGTCGCCATTAAAATCTGTTTATTTCGCTCATCGTAGGCAGCAATATACATCCGATGAAGACGTTTAGGATGGGTAAGTATAGCAAAATAATAGATTGACAAGGCATAAACCCCAATGGTAAATCCCAATACTAATCCTAGAGCATAATCACTAAGACTGTTAGAGCGAACAATAAATAATCCCAAAATACCCAAAGAAAAGAAAGAGCAGGCTACTCGTGTAATGTATTTCTTAAATTCGGCCTCTGTTTTTCTATTTCCTAATAACATTTTTATTAACATATCTTAACACTCCCTTTATTATCCTTTATAAGAGCAATATAACTTTTTTCACTGACAACTTTAAACACTTATTTACCTTAAACGAAAAGACTGAGTAGTACACTTATGCTATTGTTTAAGATATGAACACCCATACTGTACTCGATACGCTTAGTCTTATAATATGTTATCGCAAGACCAGCTGACATAATACCATAGATGACAATTGTCTGAAGCGTAAATGCTGAGTGACCAGCCATAAAGAGAAGACTGGAAATAACAAGACCCGTCTTAAAGTATTTTCCAAAGAGCACCTTGGCTAAGAGTCCTCTAAAAATGATTTCTTCCATAATCGGAATAATAAAACCGGCGACTACTAGGTAAAGATAGAATGGTACGTGGGCAAAGATAGCATTTAAAGCATCTTGATTTTCCATAGTCGCATTGTGTGTTAACTGACCAATAAAATACCCTAGAAGATCACCTAGGAAAAAGATGACGAGATTAAGAGAAGCAATCGCAACGAGACGTCTCCAATTAATCTCTTTAAGCGATAAGAGTTTAAATCTATAAGCAATCACGATAAAAATAGCCAAACTCCCTAATGCCCAAATACCGTAACCTATTTGCTCCACAAGTAAAAACTTACCATCCTGAGTAAGTAGCGGGAAAGCACCTAATAGTGTTAAATCTAAGATTAGTAGAGTGAGCGCTAAAACAATAACACCAATTTTCTTCATGACTTGTTTAAACATATCTTTTCTCCTTAATCTTCCTCAAAAATAAAGACTTCTTCAATAGTCTTTCCAAAATATCTAGCAATTTTAAAAGCCAGTTCCAACGACGCATTATAGCGACCTTTTTCGAGTGAAATGATGGTCTGCCTCGTGACCCCCATCTCATCTGCTAACTCTGCCTGACTAATCTTATTAGCCTTGCGAAGTTCCTGAATTTTTGTTTCCATGTGGCACCTCAACCTTATCGTTTATTCTCAAATAGTTAAACTCCTTACTTTTCTTTGTTAAGTTAACTTTACATTTATAGTATAGTTCACTTTACATGTTTTGTAAAGTCTTTTTTACATTTTTTGTAAAGTTTTCTTTACTTATAGAATTACACATAAATAGAAATATTCGAATGATTCTGTCAGTGCATTCAAAAAAGCTAGCCAATCACTCAGCCAACTTTTCTGGTCTTATCAAATTTTTGATAACTTATTTAGTTTTAAGGCGCTCAACATCACGCGCAATCACCAACTCTTCATCTGTTGGGATAACAAATACTTTAACAGCTGACTCTGCTGTTGTAATGTCGCCTACATGTCCAAAGACATTCTTTTCAGGATCCACTTCAATACCAAACCATGTGAGACCATCCAAAACTGAAGCACGAACTTCTGCAGAGTTTTCACCAATACCTGCTGTAAAGACAATCGCATCCGCTCCGTTCAAAACGCCAAAGTATTGAGCGATATATTTACGCAAACGATCCACATAAAGATCATAGGCCAAGGCACATTTTTCATCACCAGCATTTTTTCCAGCAATGATATCACGCATATCGCTTGATTTTTCAGAAATACCAAGGAGACCTGATTCCTTATTAAAGACGTGACGAATACGCTCAGCATCTGCCATTTCAGGCTCACGATCGATAACGAATGGAATAATCGCAGGGTCAAGATCCCCTGTACGTGTTCCCATCATAACGCCACCAAGTGGTGTCAATCCCATTGATGTGTCTACTGATTTACCACCATCAACGGCAGTAATTGAAACACCATTTCCCACATGGGCTGTGATAATCTTAGTTTCTTCAATTGGTTTACCTAACAACTTAGCTGCTTCTTGAGAAACATATTGGTGGCTAGTTCCGTGTGCTCCATACTTACGGACTTGGTAGTCTGTATAGTAACGATTAGGCACTGGATAACGGTAGGCCACTTCCGGCATAGATGTATGGAAGGCTGTATCAAAAACAGCAACACTCGTAATATCTGGGAGGAGCTCCTTAAAGGCACGAATCCCTGAAGCTGCACCTGGATTGTGTAAAGGCGCTAAGGCTGACAATTCTTCAATCTTAGCCAAGGCATCTTCATCCACCAAGCTTGATTCTTTGAAATATTCTCCACCAGCAACCACACGGTGACCAACACCTGTAATTTCATCATAGCTCTTGATAATATCAAAACGAATCAAATCATCAAGCAAGATTTTTACTGCCTGAACATGGTCAGCAATATCTAGAGTTTGCGATTCTGAACGGTCATCAAATTTTACTGTGGAAACAGAATCTTTCAAGCCGATACGTTCAATCAAACCCTTAGCAAGAACAACTTCATCTGGCATCTCATATAGTTGCCATTTCAAGCTTGAGCTTCCTGCATTAATTGCTATTGTTTTTGTCATAAGCCACCTCTTTGTAAAACGCTTTCAATAATATAGTCCTATTCTAACATGTTTTGCTAGAAAATGGAATTATCTGATTTCCATTTTTGGAAATTCTCTGTAAAATCTTTGAGGACCTCTGAGTTTTGCAAATCGATAAGTGGATAAACAAAGGTCTCAGGAGCATTTTCAGTTTGTTTTTTAAGCACAAAGATAGACTTCATGTTACGTTTATTGCCAAAGCTGCTTCTGGAAGAGTGATAACAGCAATAATATCAGCATAGCCTGATAGCCATTTCTTAAGCAAGTCACTTTGTGGGCTTGTCAAAAGATTAGTTGGTGCCAAAAGAATAGCAATACCATCTTTCTTCAAGTACTTGAGTGATTGCTCCATGAGAAGGTGATGGGCATAGGTGTGTTCACCAGTTGCTGCAACCTTGAAACGACTCGCAATTTCATCATTAGGGTAGTAACCAACAGGTAGGTCACTAATAATAACATCACTCTCTTTGAGAATATGTGGTCGAACAGCATCTTCTTGAATGTAAACTGCACTCGAATTCACCACATCAGCAATACTAGCTGACAAATCGATAAGGAGATCGTCAACTTCCATTCCCATATAATTAAGGGTTTTCTGACTATTATTTAGAAGAGTTTCAGCCAAGTTTCCTGTCCCCGAACCAATCTCCAAAACATCTAATTGGTCGTCCTTGGTCAAACCTTCAAGTAGGTAAAGAATGATAAATCCAATAGCATCAGGTGTAAATTGGTGATTGGCTTGTAAGGCTTCCAATTGCCCTAGCTTGATAAACAAGAACTGAAAAGCACGACGCCACTCCTCTTTGCTTAGATTAAGGGCACGTAATTTCTCGTTGTTTTTGATGATGACTTCATTAGCTACCTCAGCCCCCAAATAATAGGAATTTTGCTCAATAAGCGCATCGTAAGCATGGGTTCCAAGATCATTTTCAATGGTTTGGACATTTTCTAACAACAGCTCAAAGGCTGTCTCAATTGCTTCAAAATTCATGATTTCCTCCGTCCTTCTATCATATCAAAAAGGAAAGAGAATTTCTATTTCTGCTCCTGCTTCTTCACATAACGATAGGTCTTGATTTGGCCTTTACTGGCAACTCTAACAATCACTTGTTTGTCCTTAACCTCGTAAGTCGTAGTTCCCTGAGAAAAACTAAAAGCACCTGCTTCCTTGTCCGCCAAGTCCATGGTCATCTCTGCCATGAGACGACTCTGACTGGAGATCATTTGCGCTTGGTTCTGTCTAGAGCTAGCAACCACCCGCTCCAGATAAACATGCAGAAGAAGTGTGAAAATGCCAGCCATAAAAAGAGCGTAGAGAAGAACGCCTCCCCTAACCTGTTTTTTCAAAAGCATAAACAAAACTCCTTTGTAGCCCATTTTTAAGAGTCACTTGGATGGTGACTATCTGGTTATTTTGGCTAATTGTACTAGCTTTTACATTGAAAAGCATGGGTTGGTAACCTCGACCGTCAGCATTTGTTTTTCGAAAATCAGTAGCACTTGAAAGTCCAAAAGCTAAGTCTTGATTATCCTGCTTGACATAGAGTTTGTTCCCCTCTACCTTTACCAACTGACAACCTTCTAATTCTGCCTCCATTTGTTGGACAAATAGGAGCCAGTCTTGGTTTCTTGTTGTTTGACCTGCTTAACATTGCTCACCAATACTGTAGTCAGACCTTGATAAACTTGAATTGAACCAGCAATCACCAATAGAGCTACTAGACATTCCAAGAGGGTAAAAGCACGAACCTTGCTATTGAGAGACATGAATAATCTCCTTTCCTGATTCATAAACCGCGATACCTTGCTGGCTACGTTTTACCGTCACTGTGATCCCATTTAAGGTCAACTGATCCTGTTTTGTCTGAACTGCCATGGTTGCCACACTCAAGACCTCCTGTTGGTGGAGATTCCTAGCCATTAGCCTACGATTGGTATTGATCTGATCCAAGATAAGACCACTGACGAGTACTAAGACAGCCATTGCTACCAAACTTTCGATAAGAATATAGCCTCTAAGAGACCGTCTTTTTATATTTACCGCTGCCCATGTTAAGCTGATAGGTCACCACCTCCTTATCACTTGAAAAACGAATCTTTGTGAGGCTAGAGTTGCCTCCTTTGGCATCAAACACTAGCGTCTGCCCCTTATCCAGATGTATATTTTTAGGAATCACCAGACTTGATTTTCCGTTACTGATTTTATCCTTGGACAACTGCAATTCAACATTGGACCCTTCCGCCGCTGCCAAGCGCTGACTATCTCGGTATAGGTACTCAAAGCGCAGATAAAAAAGATTAGTCTCAACCTGCTGAAAAATACCTGTGACTGAGCCTGATAAACTCAGAGTGAGAAAGGCAACCACTGCTAGAGTCACCAGACTCTCCAACAAGGTAAAGGCTCTAATTGGCCACTGAGCGGCTTTCGCCACCATGTTTCGCATAGTAATCATTGTATGAATCTGCCTGTTTTTGCGTGATTTGACCTTCTGAAACAAGAGCTGCTAAACTAGCTGTCTTATTATTTTTCATTTCATAAAGTTCTGCTTGAGAGTCCACGACCTTGACCACAGCCGCATTTCCAGTCTCTTTAACAGAATCCTTCTGCTTACTCAAGTTAGGAACAAAAAGTAAGAGGAGAATACTGATAATGAGAAGCACGACCAGCATTTCAATCAGCGTAAAAGCACGTAATTTTACGGCATTCAATTTTTTCAACATCAATTTCATGACATCATTCCTTCCATATTTTGATACATTGGTAATAGCATAGCTGCATAGATCATTACAATCACGACAGCAACAATAACAAAAATGAGGGGTTGCACAAAGGTTGTTGCCTTATTAAGACGGTTAAAGAAAGCCTGCCAAACCTCTTCAGCATAGACTTCTAACTCATAGCCCAACCTAGCATTGGCCTCTCCATAAGCAATAATTAAGGATAGCTCCTTAGTGAAAAATGGGTGAGTAGCAATTCGGTCAGGAAAACTCTGTCCTAGCATCAAGGCTTCCTCTAAATCAGCCCCCAGCTCACGAAAAAGCTTGGACTTTTGCTCTTTCATTAGAGCAACTAAGTCTAGCAAGTCAATACCTTGCCCTAAGAGATTTCCCCATTCTCTAGCATAATAGGCAGTCGTATATAGCCTGACAGTTTGGGCTATAAAAGGGATTTTTGCCATTCGTCGATAAAAGACAAGGGCTGACTGGCGTTTCACCCATAGATAGAGAATTAAGCTTAATACAAGAAGTCCGCACAAAGTCACAAAAAAGAGCTGGGGAAAAATTTGAACCAACTGTACAGCCCAATTCTCCTTACCATCCCCCTCTAACAGTTGAGGCAGAAGATAATTTTTGAGCCCCAACATAATCAGAATCAGGAAACCCAGAAGTAGAATAGGATAGGTCGCTACCTCCATGAGTTTCTTACGAACCTTGGTCATACGAAGCATGTAGGTTTCAATCTTGGTTAAACTCCCTAGAAGATTACCGTGCTTATCAGCAAGGGCAATCTGAGTAACAATATTGTCCGAAAAACCTACTGACGCAAACATCTGGTCCAACCTGTCGCCTCGCATTAAGCTCGCTTTCATAAGAGACAAGGACGATTCTTTCAACAAGTGACTTCGCTCCAAAAAGGCTACGATTTCAGTCAAGGTAAACCCTGCCTTTAAAAGTTGTTTGAAAAGCTGGATAACCTTGAGTTGCTGATTAATCTTTAATTTTTTCCCCTTGGATATCCCCTTCAGTGAGATATCCTTGTTTAACCAAGCCTTCCAACTGCTGGTTCCAGTTGGTTGACGAATGGCTTTGGAAATTTTCACTGGCAAAATCAATCACACCTCCTCCCTTAATCAGACGCATGTAGGCAATCCCTTGAAGGGCATTATCCAACTCGGACTTATCTACACCAAGGTCCAGAAGACGCTCATAAACACCTGCCACACTCTTTGCGTGAATAGTTGAAAGAACAGTCACTCCCGTCAGACTAGCTCTAATAACCGCTCGAGCAGTCTCCTTATCTCGAATTTCTCCAATAATCAAAACATCCGGGCGGTGACGCAGTGATAGCTTAATCAAATTATCATAGGTCATGTCAATTGCTTGATTCACCTGAAGTTGCAAAACATTATCCTGTTTAATTTCCACAGGATCCTCAATCGAAATCACCTGCTGCCCCTTAAAACGCTCCTGAACCAACTCATGCATAAGCGTAGTCTTTCCAGAACCAACGGGACCTGCAAAGAGATATAAGCCACGATAATCCAAAGCATCCATAATAGGCTGGATTCCTTGATTCCAGTACACTAATTCTCGACGTTCGGAATGTAGAACACGAATAACTAAACTTTCTAAGCCACGATAATCCCCAACGGTAGACAAACGCAAAGAAACCCTTTGACCATCACCACAATCATAGTCACAGGAACCTAGTTGACTCCTACGCTTCTCACCCACCATCATTCCCGCCACAAATTTAAAGTGACCAATAAGACTAGCCATGAAATCAGGCCGATATACATCAATTAATCTCCTCTCCTGGCCAACTCGCATATAGAGCTCATAATTTTCCTGACGTGGAATGACATAGATGTCTTGAGCCCCACAACTATCAGCATTTTTGATCATTTCCTTAGCAAATTCTGTTACCATAAGGACCTCCTCATAGACCTATTCGTAAAAAGTTTAAGAAAATGAAAAAAAGCTCGAAAATTTCGAGCTTCTGGATTATTTAACGTTTAATTTTACAGTGGGCATGATTTGGAAGGTCATTTCGCTTTTCATATCCCGGACGGTATTTTTCCTCAGGAATTTCCTGCCAATCATCCAAAAGAGCAATCGATTGATAGACCTGCAGGTATTCGTCACACTCCTCACACCAGTGCTTATCCTCTTGATCCCAAAAAGCAGTCATGACACTACTACGGCTGATATAACTTGGCAAGGTTTCTTCCATCGCAAACCAAAGTTTTTTATAGTACTTGAGGGCATCGTAAAAATTTTCAAATTCCTTAGTACTGATGATATCCTCTTGCCATCCTTCTAGGAACCACCACGGTTCCAAATCCCCTTTCATTTCAACTACTTGGTACATTTTTCTTTCTCACTTCATCTTTGGTGTTCTTATTATACAAAATTTTCTGGAAAAGATAAAAAAAATGGTCTTATATTTTATATTTATCAAAAATAGAAGAAATTCTAGTCATATAAATACGAAAAGAACCCACAATTCATTGTGAGTTCTTTTGCTTTCATTTTAGTCTTCAGATGATTCCACAATTGCTTCGTCAACAGCAATGTTTCAATAACTTCAACTTCGTTAACTGAAAGTGGTTCAATGTTACGGTAACGAGCCATACCTGTACCAGCAGGGATAGTCTTACCAATGATAACATTTTCTTTAAGACCAAGGAGATGGTCTTTCTTACCACGGATAGCTGCATCTGTAAGGACACGTGTTGTTTCTTGGAAGGAAGCCGCTGACAAGAATGAATTTGTTTCAAGTGAGGCTTTCGTAATACCAAGAAGGACTGGACGAGATGTTGCAGGAATACCACCAGAGATAACAATATCCTTGTTAGCATCTGTGAAGTCAGAAATGTCCATAAGTGTACCTGGAAGGAGATCTGTATCACCTGGATCCATAACACGTACTTTACGAAGCATTTGACGAACCATTACTTCGACGTGTTTATCACCGATTTCTACCCCTTGGCTACGGTAAACTTTTTGTACTTCTGCAAGAAGATAAGTTTCAACTGACAAGGTATCACGTACTTCAAGGAGACGTTTAGGTTGGATTGAACCTTCTGTCAAGGTCGCACCACGGTGTACTTCGTCACCAACTTCAACTTTCATACGAGCTGTAAATGGAACAACGTACTCACCCATTCCAGTCTTACCTTGAACGAAGACTTTCTTAGTACGTGTTGCAGCATCTTCTTCGATTTCAATAACAGTACCCTTAACTTCAGTGATAACCGCTTCCCCTTTAGGATTACGTGCTTCAAAGATTTCCTGGATACGTGGAAGACCCTGTGTGATATCGGTATTTGAGGCTACCCCACCGGTGTGGAAGGTACGCATAGTAAGCTGTGTACCAGGTTCCCCGATAGATTGAGCGGCGATAGTACCAACTGCTTCACCAACTTCAACCGCATCACCTGTTGCCAAGTTGATACCGTAACAGTGACGGCAGACACCGTGACGTGTGTTACATGTAAAGACTGAACGGATAGTTACTTCTTCAACACCAGCATTGACAATAGCAGCAGCCATGTCTTCAGTAATCAAAGTATCTGGACCTACGATTACTTCACCTGTTGTAGGATTCTTAACTGATTTCTTAGTGTAACGACCTTGAAGACGTTCTTCAAGTGTTTCCGTAACTTCTTTACCATCAGTAATCGCACGGATGAGAAGACCACGGTCTGTTCCACAGTCGTCTTCACGGATGATAACATCTTGGGCAACGTCAACCAAACGACGAGTAAGGTAACCTGAATCGGCTGTCTTAAGGGCCGTATCGGTCATACCTTTACGCGCACCGTGAGTAGAGAAGAACATTTCCAAAACGCTCAAACCTTCACGGAAGTTTGAAAGGATAGGCAATTCCATGATACGTCCGTTAGGAGCGGCCATCAAACCACGCATACCGGCAAGTTGGGAGAAGTTAGAGATGTTACCACGAGCTCCTGAGTCCATCATCATAACGATTGGGTTCTTAGGATCTTGTGTTTCAATCAGACGTTTTTCAAGGGCTTCTTTCGCTTCACGCCATGTTGTTGTAACAGCAACATAACGGTCATCATCTGTCATCAAACCACGACGGAAGGCCTTGTTAATTTCTTCAACACGGTGGTGAGCAGCATCGATAATTTCTTGTTTGTTATCGATAACTGGGATATCGGCGATACCCACTGTCAAACCAGCAAGTGTTGAGTGGTAGTAACCAAGGTCTTTCAAACGGTCAAGGAAGGCTGATGTTTCAGTCGTACGAAGACGTTTGAAGGTTTCAGCGATGATGTTACCAAGATTTTTCTTCTTGAATGGTGCATTAATTTCCAAACCATCAATAACTGTTTGGATATCTTGACCTGGTTCAAGGAAGTACTTATCTGGTGTACTATCTGTCAAGTTCTCATTTGTTGTTTCTTGAAGATATGGAATTTCTGCTGGGATGATCGAGTTAAAGAGGATCTTACCAACAGTTGTAACCAAATCTTGTGAAGTTGGTTTTCTTTCCAAGGTTTATCAGGCATGCTGTCTACTGCAATACCTACACGGCTATGCAAGTGAACATAACCATTACGATAAGCCATAACTGCCTCATCAATATCCTTGAAGACCATACCTTCACCCTCACGGCCTTCTTCTTCCATAGTCAAGTAGTAGTTACCAAGAACCATATCCTGAGATGGCGTTACGACCGGTTTACCGTCTTTAGGGTTAAGGATGTGTTCAGCCGCAAGAAGGAGCAAACGTGCTTCAGCTTGAGCTTCTTCAGACAATGGAACGTGGATGGCCATTTGGTCACCGTCAAAGTCGGCATTGTAGGCCTCACATACCAATGGGTGAAGACGAAGGGCCTTACCATCAATCAAGACAGGTTCAAAGGCCTGGATACCCAAACGGTGGAGGGTAGGTGCGCGGTTAAGAAGTACTGGGTGTTCCTTGATAACATCTTCAAGAATATCCCAAATACGTTCATCACCACGTTCAACCATACGTTTAGCGGCTTTCACGTTACCTGCGTATTCACGCGCAACGATTTCACGCATCACGAATGGTTTGAAAAGTTCGATGGCCATCAAACGTGGCACACCACATTGGTACATTTTAAGTGTTGGACCAACGGCGATAACGGAACGTCCAGAGAAGTCAACACGTTTACCAAGCAAGTTTTGACGGAAACGACCTTGTTTACCTTTAAGCATGTGACTCAAGATTTAAGTGGACGACTACCTGGTCCAGTAATTGGACGACCACGACGTCCATTATCGATAAGGGCATCTACCGCTTCTTGCAACATACGTTTTTCGTTTTGCACGATGATACCTGGGGCATTCAATTCAAGCAAACGAGCCAAACGGTTGTTACGGTTGATAACACGACGATAAAGATCGTTCAAGTCTGATGCCGCAAAACGTCCACCATCCAATTGAACCATTGGACGAAGGTCTGGTGGCAATACTGGCAAAATGTTAAGAACCATCCATTCTGGTTTGTTACCAGACTTATAGAAGGCATCAAGAACGTCCAAACGACGAACAGCTTTAACACGTTTTTGACCAGTCGCTGTCTTCAACTCTTCTTTGAGTTCAGCAATTTCAGCTTCCAAATCTACTTGTTTCAAGAGATCTTGAATAGCTTCTGCACCCATTTTAGCGACAAATGAACCATGTCCATACTCTTGCAATTTTTCACGATATTCACGTTCTGTCAAGAGAGATTTTGGTTCAAGTGGTGTTTCCTTTGGATCGATAACCACGTAAGCTGCGAAGTAGATAACTTCTTCAAGCGCACGAGGACTCATGTCCAAAGTCAATCCCATACGAGAAGGGATTCCCTTGAAGTACCAGATGTGTGATACTGGTGCTTTCAACTCGATGTGACCCATACGTTCACGACGAACCTTAGCACGTGTTACTTCAACACCACAGCGGTCACAAACGATACCTTTATAACGGATACGTTTGTATTTTCCACACGCACATTCCCAGTCTTTAGTAGGACCAAAGATTACTTCGTCGAAGAGACCTTCGCGTTCTGGTTTGAGCGTACGGTAGTTGATTGTTTCAGGTTTCTTAACTTCACCATAAGACCATGAACGGACCTTAGTTGGTGAAGCTAGTGTGATTTGCATACTTTTAAATCGATTTACGTCAACCACTAGTATTACCTTTCTTTTGTTCTATTGACAATAGCAGCGCTATTCTCACCTTTATCAGCTACCTTAGCAGAGAGTGTGAACTCCCTCTCTAAAGCTTATTTTATTCTGTTTTATCTGAAGCTTCTTCTTTAGCTTTTTCTAATTCAGCTGCTTCTTTGGCTTGTTGTACACGTGCTTTTTCAAGATCATCGACGTGCATGACATCGTCGTCTTCACCTTCATCAAGATCACGCAATTCAACTTCGTAGTCATCCTCATCAAGGACACGCATATCAAGACCAAGTGATTGCAATTCTTTAACAAGTACTCGGAATGATTCTGGTACACCTGGTTTTGGAATTGGTTTACCTTTAGTGATAGCTTCATAGGCTTTCAAACGTCCGTTAACGTCATCTGACTTGTAAGTCAAGATTTCTTGAAGGATATTTGATGCACCATAAGCTTCAAGGGCCCAAACCTCCATCTCACCGAAACGTTGTCCACCAAATTGTGCTTTACCACCAAGAGGTTGTTGGGTAACAAGTGAGTAAGGACCTACTGAACGAGCGTGAAGTTTATCATCAACCATGTGGTGAAGTTTGATCATGTACATGACACCAACTGACACACGGTTATCAAATGGTTCACCTGTACGTCCATCGTAAAGGATTGTCTTAGCATCACTATCCATACCTGCTTCACGAACAGTATCCCAGAGGTCTTCTGAGCTTGCCCCGTCAAAGACTGGTGTTGCGATGTGGATACCCAAGTTACGAGCAGCCATACCAAGGTGAAGTTCCATAACCTGACCGATGTTCATACGTGATGGCACTCCAAGAGGGTTCAACATGATATCAACTGGTGTACCGTCTGGAAGGTAAGGCATGTCTTCAACAGGAACAATACGAGAAACAACCCCTTTGTTACCGTGACGACCGGCCATCTTATCTCCGACCTTAATCTTACGTTTTTGAGCGATGTAAACACGAACAAGCATGTTAACACCTGATTGCAATTCATCACCGTTTGCACGTGTGAAGATTTTAACATCACGAACGACACCATCACCACCGTGAGGTACACGGAGTGATGTATCACGTACTTCACGAGATTTATCACCAAAGATAGCATGGAGAAGACGTTCTTCAGCAGAAAGGTCTTTTTCACCCTTAGGTGTTACCTTACCAACAAGAATGTCACCTTCTTTAACCTCAGCACCGATACGGATAATACCCATTTCGTCAAGGTCTTTGAGGGCTTCTTCACCAACGTTTGGCAATTCACGTGTGATTTCTTCAGGCCCAAGCTTTGTATCACGTGTTTCTGATTCGAATTCTTCCAAGTGAACAGATGTATAAACGTCATCTTTCACAAGACGCTCACTCATGATAACGGCATCCTCGAAGTTGTAACCTTCCCATGTCATGTAAGCGACGATAGGGTTTTGACCGAGGGCCATTTCTCCACCTTCCATAGATGGACCGTCAGCGATAAAGTCACCTTTTTCAACAATATCGCCAACCTTAACCAAAGTACGTTGGTTATAGGCAGTACCTGAGTTTGAACGACGGAATTTTTGAATAGTATAAACATCAAGAGAACCATCTTCACGACGAACTTCAACTTTATCAGCATCAGAGTAGACAACTTTACCGTCGTGTTGAGCGATAACTGCAGCTCCTGAATCGTGGGCAGCTTGATATTCCATACCAGTACCAACATAAGGTGCTTTAGGGTCAATCAAAGGCACAGCCTGACGTTGCATATTGGCACCCATGAGGGCACGGTTAGAGTCATCGTTTTCCAAGAAAGGAATACATGCTGTCGCAACGGCAACTACCTGTTTAGGAGAAACATCCACGAAATCTACAAGGTGTGATGGGTACTCTTGGTTATTACCTTGATGACGACCCATAACGATTTCTTCTGCAAATGTTCCATCTTCGTTCAATTTAGAGTTAGCCTGAGCAACTGTGTACTCATCTTCTTCATCGGCAGTCAACCAAACTACTTCGTTGGTTACTTTACCAGTTGCACGGTCAACCTTACGATATGGTGTTTGAATGAAACCATACTTGTTAAGGTGTCCGTATGAAGACAAGTTATTGATCAAACCGATGTTAGGTCCTTCAGGTGTTTCAATTGGACACATACGACCGTAGTGCGTGTAGTGCACGTCACGAACTTCATATCCGGCACGGTCACGTGTCAAACCACCAGGTCCCAAGGCTGACAAACGACGTTTGTGTGACAACTCTGACAATGGGTTGTGTTGGTCCATGAACTGTGACAACTGTGAAGAACCGAAGAATTCTTTAACAGCTGCGGTTACAGGGCGAATATTGATGATTTGTTGTGGTGTCAAGACTTCGTTATCTTGAACTGACATACGCTCACGTACGTTACGTTCCATACGAGCCAAACCAATACGGAATTGGTTAGCAAGCAATTCACCAACGGCACGGATACGACGGTTACCAAGGTGGTCGATATCGTCTACTTTACCGATACCTTCAGCAAGGTTGAGGAAGTAGCTCATTTCAGCCAAGATATCAGCTGTTGTCAAAGCACGAACTTTGTCATCTGGGTTAGCATTACCAACAATTGTAACCACACGATCTGGATCATTTGGTGCAACAACCTTGAATTTTTGAAGAACAACAGGTTCTGTAACCACCGCATAATCATTTGGTGTGTATACAAATTTGTTCAAATCACCATCCAAGTATTCTGCGATTGAATCAATCACATCACGTGTCATTTCAGTACCAGCTTCAACAAGGATTTCACCTGTTTCAGGATCTACCAAGTTTTCAGCAATTGTTTGTCCCAAAAGACGTGTCTTGATGTTAAGTTTTTTGTTGACTTTGTAACGACCAACAGCAGCCAAGTCATAACGACGTGGATCAAAGAAACGAGCTACAAGCAAGCTACGTGAGCTGTCGGCAGTTTTTGGTTCACCTGGACGAAGACGTTCATAAATTTCTTTAAGCGCTTCATCAGTACGTGAATCTGCTGGGTTTTTGTGGATATCTTTTTCAATAGTGTTACGAACCAACTCGCTATCACCAAAGATATCAACAATTTCGTCATCACCTGAGAATCCAAGCGCACGCACAAGCGTTGTGAATGGAATCTTACGTGTACGGTCGATACGAGTGTAGGCGATGTCTTTTGAATCTGTTTCAAGCTCAAGCCATGCCCCACGGTTAGGGATAACTGTTGATCCATAACCCACTTTACCGTTTTTATCAACCTTATCGTTAAAGTAAACACCAGGTGAGCGCACCAACTGAGAAACGATAATACGTTCACCACCATTGATGATGAAAGTACCCATCTCAGTCATAATAGGGAAATCTCCAAAGAAGACTTCCTGAGTTTTGATTTCACCAGTTTCTTTGTTAATAAGACGGAAAGTCACAAAGATTGGTGCTGAGTATGATGCATCGTGGATACGAGCTTCTTCAAGTGTATACTTAGGCTCTTTCAATTCGTAACCAACGAATTCCAATTCCATAGTGTCTGTGAAGTTTGAGATAGGAAGTACATCCTCAAAAACCTCTTTAAGACCAGTATCCAAGAATTCTTTGAATGAATCCGTTTGGATTTCAATCAAGTTTGGTAAATCAAGAACTTCTTTGATTCTTGAAAAACTACGACGGGTACGATGTTTCCCGTATTGAACGTCATGTCCTGCCAAGTCTTCTACTCCTTTTCTACATTCGAGACCTGCTTTGCAAGTCGTGCACTTTAAATATTTGTCTTCTGCCTTTTTCAGTTGCTTGTCCCATTGACAAGTGATCAAACACCAAGATCCACTTAGCTGATTAATGATAAGCGAAAAACTTAATCTGTGAATTTTTAGAACCTTTAAATATGCATTACAACACTTGAAAATCCTAAAAATAAGCACAAAAATAGCAGCTAAATCTGACCGAAAAAACGTTGATTTAACTGCTGTATCTCTTGATTGGACAATATTTCAACCAAGTAAGACGACAAATAGTTGTCTATATTATACCTAATTTTTTACTTTTTTGCAAGTTTTCTTGGCAATTCCTAATGCCCTCCAAGAATGCTAGACCAGGCTTTTTGATAGTCACTGTCAGTTCCACCAATAGCAAACTTGTAAGTCGTATCTCCAGGTCCATTTTTAGCCCAGTAAGTATCAACCATTTCTCCACTTACAGAAACATTACGACCATTGACAGACACTGTTGCTGGTTTAAGACCTGTTGATTTGAGCACACTTGCCTTAATGGCACTTGAATCGATATTAAACTTGTCTCCCGTTTTAAAAATAGCTGGATTGGCATTATAGATAGCGGAAGTCAAACGAGCCATATATTGCGCATTATAGGTGTAACCCGTTTTAGAATTGGTTGGTGTATTATTGTCATAACCAGCCCAACCACCAAGAGTAATACCAGGCGTTGACACAATCAACCAAGCATCCGCAAAGTTATCTGTCGTTCCTGTTTTACCCATCCAGTCCGCTGAGGCTGCTGCACCATTGACATTTTTCAATTCAGAATGAAATTGAGTTGTTGCTCCCTTAACTACCACTTCTTTGAGCAAGTTATCCATGATGCTAGCCGTAGCTCTTGAAAAGACTTGAACCCCTTCAGATTTATGCTGATAGATAACTTCGCCAGTCCGGTCGGTAATACTATCAATCATATAGCCCTTCTCATAGACGCCACCATTTGAAAGCATTTGATAGGCATTTACCTGTTGGGCAACCGTGGTTTCAATTCCTCCACCAAGAGGCAAACTCTCGATATTGTAATTAGCAATCTTATAACCCATCTTGGTCATGTAACCCTCAACATCAACATCATGACGTTGAAGCATTTGATAAGTCCAAAGGCTGGAATGTTCCATGAGGTATTGAGTGCCTCTTGGAGGTTCATCATAGCTGTACCCTTATCACCATCATGGAGAATAGGCGTTCCACCCGTAAAATTAGTTGGGTAGTTAGAAAGGATACTTGAGCTACCCATCAAACCTTGATCAATAGCAATTCCATAAGCAATAATAGGCTTAATAGATGAGCCTGGGGAGCGTGCCGTATCAAAGGCATGGTTATTTTGATTATTTTCGTAACTACGACCACCAACAAATCCTAGAATTGCTCCAGTCGCATTATCCATGAGCACATTTCCGACTTCAACTCCACTATTGCCACCTTGGTCGAGGAGGTCACCATATTGACTCGCAGCATCTTGCATCGCATTATAAACTGCATTATCAATGGTTGTCTTAACGCTATAGCCACCGGTTTGGAGCTCTTGAAGGGCTCTCTCACGATAGCTTTCCTTTGTCTTATCATTCTTCAAATCTTGACTAGATACCTTATCACGTTTAACTAGATAATCGTACATGACATCCTGAGCCTCAGACATGACAGAATAGTACAAATAGTCATGACTTACGGCATCAGACTTCTCACCGGCCTTGAAATCTTTAGTGATGTCATAACTCTTATAGCTTTCATACTGCGACCTATCTAGATAACCACCTCGATAAAGATTGTAGAGTACATCTTGCTGGCGTGCCAAGCCATAAGAAAGATCCTCTGCATTTTTTAATTGACCGTCAGCTGTATAAGGTGAGTAGACAATTGGGCTCTGTGGTAAACCTGCCAGATAGGCCGCCTGAGGAACTGTCAAATCCGCTGCAGATACCCCAAAGATACCTTGAGCAGCCTCCTCAATACCAGCAATATTTTTCCCCTTGTTATTACGTCCAAAAGGAGAAACATTCAGATAATCGGTTAAAATTTCATTTTTAGAAACACGACGCTCCAATTGTAAGGCATAGATAATCTCTGCCGCCTTACGTTTAAATGTTGGTGCATCTCCTGTTACCTGTTGCTTAATTAACTGCTGCGTTAGCGTCGAACCACCACTTGAAGAGCCAACTCCCAAAACTGATGACACCAAAGCCCTAAATACTGCCTTTGGCACAACACCCTTATGCTTCTTAAAATTTTCATCCTCAGTCGCAATGATGGCATTTTTGACATTGTTAGAAATCGCATCACTCTCAATAGGTGTTCTCAGCAAGTCAGTATCAATATCCGCAATCTTCTTAGAATCGGAATAGCTCATCGAAGATACCAAACTAACCTCACTAATCTGATTCAACAAGGTTTTGTCCTTAATCGACGGAACAGACTCAATTTGACTCCCCAAATACCCCAAACCAATTCCTGCACCGAACAAGGTAAGGACGATAATAACCACATAAAAGAAATCAGACAAAAGCTTTAAGGTTTTTAAGAAAACATCGCCCATGTCTAAGAGTGTCATCCGGTCCTCAGTCGACTTTCTCACTTGCTTACGATTCCACTTAGAATCAGTCGTAGATTTCCTTTCATTAAAAGATTTATCCCCTCTTTTAGACCTAAAACCAGCAAACCTTGTGCGAATAGCCTGCCCTAGTCGTCTAAAATAATTTATTATTTTTTCAAAATTCATAGAAATACCTCAAAGCCTATTATAACAAACTTTGACAAAGCTTGCATAGGCCTACTTTCTTTTGGTATAATGGTGCAGAATATACTTTACTGGAGAATATCATGACAATTTTTGAAGAACTAAAAGCACGTGGTTTGATTTTTCAAACCACAGATGAAGAAGCCCTTGTGAAAGCCTTGGAAGAGGGGCCAGTCTCATACTATACAGGTTATGACCCAACAGCAGACAGTCTCCACCTTGGTCACCTTGTAGCTATCCTTACAAGTCGCCGCCTTCAATTGGCTGGACACAAACCATACGCTCTCGTTGGTGGTGCGACAGGTTTGATTGGGGACCCATCATTTAAAGATGCTGAACGTAGCCTCCAAACCAAAGAAACCGTTGAAGGTTGGGTTGAAAAAATCCAAGGACAACTTTCTCGTTTCCTTGATTTTGAAAATGGTGACAACAAGGCCGTTATGGTCAACAACTATGACTGGTTTGGTTCAGTCAGCTTCATCGATTTCTTGCGTGACGTAGGTAAATACTTTACAGTTAACTACATGATGAGTAAGGAATCTGTTAAGAAACGTATCGAAACGGGTATCTCTTACACTGAGTTTGCTTACCAAATCATGCAAGGTTACGATTTCTACGAACTCAACAACAAATATGGCGTAACCCTCCAAATTGGTGGTTCTGACCAATGGGGTAACATGACTGCAGGTACTGAACTCTTGCGTCGTAAAGCTGATAAATCTGGACATGTCATCACTGTACCACTTATCACAGATTCAACTGGTAAAAAATTCGGTAAATCTGAAGGTAACGCTGTCTGGCTTGATGCTACTAAGACAACACCTTACGAAATGTACCAATTCTGGCTCAACGTTATGGACGACGATGCTGTTCGCTTCTTGAAGATTTTCACTTTCTTGTCACTTGAAGAAATCGAAGAAATCGCTAAAGAATTTGACCAAGCTCGTCACCAACGTTTGGCACAAAAAGTTTTGGCTCGTGAAGTTGTTACCTTGGTTCACGGTAAAGAGGCCTACGAACAAGCTGTTCACATCACTGAACAACTCTTCGCTGGTAACCTTAAAGCTCTCTCAGCACGTGACCTTAAAGTTGCCCTTAACGGTGTCCCAACTTATGAAATTTCAGCAGATGAAAATCTTAACATCGTTGAACTTCTCGTTAATGCTAAGATTTCACCTTCTAAACGCCAAGCACGTGAAGATGTCCAAAATGGTGCTATCTACATCAACGGTGAACGTGTCCAAGACTTGGACTACACTCTCTCAGATGCAGATAAAATCGATAATGAAATTACTGTTATTCGTCGTGGTAAGAAGAAAAACTTTGTTTTGACTTACTAATTTAGAAACTATTCTCACTCCTTAATGGAGTGAGTTTTTTTTACCAAAAAAGAGCAGTCGGATTACCAACCACTCTTTTCAGAACACAAAAAAACCAGCCGATGGCTGGTTTTATGACTATCACATTAGTTATAGATTTTGAATGCGTCATCGTCGTTTTGACCAACGAATGGCATTGCTTTACGCAATTCAGCACCAACTTTTTCGATTTCAAGGTTAGCAGCTTCTTCACGGTAAGCAGTAAGTTTTGGACGTCCAGCTTTGTAGTCGTTAACGAAGTCGTTAGCGAATTTACCGTTTTGGATGTCAGCAAGAACTGCTTTCATGTTTTCTTTCACTTGTTCAGTGATAACACGTGGACCTGATACGTAGTCACCGAATTCAGCAGTGTTAGAAATTGATTGACGCATTTTCTTGAATCCACCTTCGTAAATCAAGTCAACGATCAATTTCATTTCGTGAAGCACTTCAAAGTAAGCCAATTCTGGAGCATATCCAGCTTCAGTCAAGACTTCAAAACCAGCTTCGATAAGGGCAGTCAAACCACCACAAAGAACTGCTTGTTCACCAAACAAATCTTCTTCAGTTTCTTCTTTGTATGTTGTTTCAAGAAGACCAACGCGTGCTGCACCAACACCTTTACACCAGTCCATAGCGATGTCTTTAGCGTTACCTGTAGCATCTTGGTATACTGCGTAAAGTGCAGGAACACCAAAACCTTCTTCAAATGTACGACGTACCAAGTGACCTGGTCCTTTAGGAGCACACATGAAGACATCAACATCTTTAGGAACTTTGATGAATTCAAAGTGGATGTTAAATCCGTGTGCAAAACCAACAGCATTACCAGCTTCAAGGTTTGGAGCAATTTCTGCTTCGTAAAGTTCTTGTTGGATTTCGTCTGGAGCCAAGATCATGATAACGTCAGCCAATTTAGTTGCTTCTGCTACTGTGTAAGTATCAAAACCATCTTCTTTAGCTTTATCAAATGATTTACCTGGACGAACACCGATGATCACATCGTGACCTGTATCACGCAAGTTTTGTGCATGTGCATGACCTTGTGAACCGTAACCGATAACGGCGATTTTTTTACCGTCAAGTGCTGCTACTTTTACGTCTTTTTCATATTCCATTTGAACTGCCATAGTAATATGTCTCTTTTCTAAAAAAATATTTTATTGCCTTTTTAAGGCTGGGTTAACAAATTTAAGTTGGATTTTTTAATCACGGGTAAATCCAGTAGCACCCGTACGAGCGATATTCTTGATTCCGTAAGGACGAATAACTCGTAGAAGCGCCTCGCTCTTTTCAGCATCACCAGTCATCTGGATAGTGATAGAGCTTGGAGCTACATCAACCACCGAAGCACGGAAAGGTTGGATAATCGCTAAGATTTCAGCACGCTTAGAGGTTGGTGCTGATACCTTAACCAAGATAACTTCACGTTCCAAGTGTGGCTGTTCTGTGATATCGCGAATGCGAATCACGTCAATCTGACGATTAAGTTGCTTGATGATCTGTTCCACTTCATTGTGAGAATTCACATCGATAATAATCGTAATACGTGAAACATTAGGATCCTCAGTAGCACCAACAGAAATACTTTCAATATTAACTTGACGTCGTGAAAGAACTCCTGTGAAGCGGTTAAGGACACCTGAACGGTTCTGAAGTTTAGCTGTTAACATTCTACGCATTGAACTTCACCCCCAACATTTCGTGATTACTCTTACCAGCCGGAACGATTGGTAAGACATGCTCCTTACGAGAGATATCCACCTCGATGAACATTGGTACATCTTCTTTGATAACTTCCAAATCCTGATCAATCGTTTCTGGATTATCAAACTTGTATGCTTTAATACCATAAGCTTGAGCCATCAGTTGGAAATCAGGAAGGGTATCAAACACAGACTCAGAAGTACGCCCTTCATAGAAGGACTCTTGCCATTGACGTACCATACCAAGTGAATGGTTATTCAACATCACAACCTTGATTGGCACCTTGTAAATATTCAAGATAGCCAATTCTTGGTTTGTCATTTGGGAAACCACCATCACCAACAAAGAGGATGACTTCTTTGTCAGGATTAGCAATTTTAGCACCAATTGCTGCTGGAACACCGAATCCCATTGTTCCAAGACCACCTGATGTTACCAATTGACGTTCATTTTGGTATGGATAATACTGAGCTGTCCACATTTGATGTTGACCAACGTCAGTAACAACAACTGCATCACCCTTAGTCAATTCACCGATACGTTCGATAACTGCCTGAGGTTGTACCATACGTTCTTTCTTATCATAAGAACGTACACGCTCTTTATCTTTTGTGACTTTCAATCCATTTTTCAGTGTTATTCTTAACCACTGGTTCTGCTAAGAGCATTTCAAGAGCTTGCTTGGCATCACCAACAACTGGGATATCCACTGCAATAATCTTACCAATCTCAGCTGGGTCCACATCAATATGGACAACCTTAGCATTCTTAGCAAATGTTTTAGGATTCCCTGTCAAACGGTCATCAAAACGACAACCAATAGAAATCATAAAGTCAGCTTCAGTCATAGCAATATTAGCTGCATATGAACCGTGCATACCACCCATACCCAAGAAGAGGGGATGACTAGTTGCAATTGTTCCCTGTCCAAGAAGACTTGTAACCACAGGAATTTGGTAGCGTTCTGCAAAGGCAACTAGCTCCTTAGCAGACTCAGAATAAGATACCCCACCACCAGCTACGATAACTGGTTTTTTAGCCTTGCTCAACTGCTTCAAGATTTTCTTAATTTGCATCTCGTTTGGCGTTAGCGTTGGCTGATAGCTTCGAAGGTTAATTTCAGGATCGTAAATAAAATCCGTTTCCTTGGCTACAACATCTTTTGGAAGGTCAATAACAACCGGTCCAGGACGACCAGTTGTTGCAATATGAATCGCTTCCCTAATAATACGAGGAATATCAGCTGTATCGCGAATCTGATAATTGTATTTTGTAATCGGCATGGTAATTCCGACAATGTCAGCCTCTTGGAAGGCATCCTTACCAATACCTGGTGTTGCGACCTGACCAGTAAAGACTAGGAGAGGTACGCTATCACTCATAGCATCTGCAATCCCTGTAATAGCATTAGTGGCGCCAGGACCACTCGTTACAAGAGCAACACCGAGTTTACCAGTTGATTTGGCATAACCCTCAGCTTCGTGCAGACTTCCTTGCTCATGACGAGATAAGATATGATTAATCTTGTCATTTTTGTAAATAGCATCATACAAAGGAAGAACCGCTCCGCCAGGATATCCAAAGATAGTTGAAATCCCAAGTTCAAGAAGTGTATCAAGAATCAAATCAGCACCAGAGCGTGCTTCTTCAAGTTCAATTTTCTTCACATGGACCTCCTTCAGTAGTTGTTTTTTTCGAATTGTCTAAAAATTCAAAACCTTGTATACTATGATAACATTTTTAACCAAATTTGCAAGGGTTTCAGAGAAAAATATCACAAACTCTTCGGAAAGAATGTTCTTAGTTTTTTTCTTGTGCTTGACGTTCTGCTTTACGTTCTTCGAATTCTTCGTCACTCATCAAAGTTCCGCCGACGTTGGCTGATTTAGCAAAGGCTGTATAGCGACGCAACCAACCACTTGAAATTTTTGATTTGAAAGGTTTCAAATGTTTGCGACGTTCTTCAAGGGTTGCATCATCGACAAGTAGATCAGGGTACGATTTGGAAGATCAATCACAATTTCATCGCCATCTTCGATTAGGGCGATATTACCACCTTCTGCTGCTTCTGGAGAAACGTGACCAATAGCAATCCCACGAGTAGCTCCTGAGAAACGACCATCCGTAATCAGAGCCACATCCTTACCAAGACCGCGTCCGACAATCTTAGAAGTTGGTGCCAACATTTCTGGCATACCAGGTCCACCCTGAGGACCCTCGTAACGAATGACAACGACATGACCCTTCTTAACTGTTCCATTGTCAATCAACTCAAGGGCTTGATCTTGTGAATCACAACAAATAGCTTTACCGCGGAAAGTTTTAACAGATGAATCTACACCACCAACCTTGATTACAGCTCCATCCTGAGCAATATTTCCGTAAAGGATAGACAAACCACCAACTGGTGAAATAGGATGCTCGATTGAATGGATAATTTCTTCATTTTTGATTTCAGCACCAGCTACATTTTCTTTCAAAGTCTTACCAGTAACTGTAATACGATCACCCTTAATGGCTCCTTTTTTAATCAACTGATTGATAATGGCTGGAACACCACCAGCTTCATGCACATCATGCATGGTGTAAACACTTGAAGGGGCAATTTTAGAGAGATAAGGTGTCTTCTTGGCAATTTCGTTAATGTCCTTAAGGTCATAGTCAATACCAGCCTCACGCGCAATAGCAAGGGTATGGAGAACAGTATTGGTTGAACCACCCATGGCCATATCAAGAGCAAAAGCATCATCGATAGCTTCTTTGGTCACAATATCACGTGGGCGAACATTATTTTTGATGTTATCCATCAATTTTGTGGCTGCTTGACGAACCAATTCACGACGTTCATCTGAAACGGCTAGGATAGTACCGTTACCTGGAAGGGCAAGACCCAAAACTTCCATCAAACAGTTCATTGAGTTAGCGGTAAACATCCCTGAACATGAACCACAAGTTGGACAAGCATTTTTCTCCAAATAATCGAGCTCTTCCTTGCTCATATCTCCAGCCTGATAGGTACCTACAGCTTCAAACAAACTTGATAGCGTCGCTTGATGACCAGTCATATCAACGCCACCCTTCATAGGGCCACCAGAACAAAATACTGCTGGCACATTAGTACGCATGGCTGCCAAAATCATCCCTGGCGTAATCTTATCACAGTTAGGAATATAGAAAACCCCGTCAAACCAGTGGGCATTAATAACTGTTTCTGCTGAATCGGCAATCAATTCACGAGATGGAAGACTGTAACGCATCCCAATATGCCCCATGGCAATCCCATCATCCACGCCAATTGTATTAAACTCAAAGGAATACCGCCAGCCTCACGGATGGCTTCCTTGGCAATATCTGCTAATTCACGCAAGTGCACATGCCCTGGGACAATATCAATATAAGAGTTACAAATAGCAATGAAGGGCTTTTTGCATATCCTTGGCAGATTTAACTTGCCCAGTCGCATACAAAAGTCCGCGTGCTGGTGCCTTATCAACACCAACTTTGATCATATCACTTCTCATGATGTTACCTTCAATCTATAAAATTTCTTACAACATATGTTATCACTTTGGAAAGTAATGTCAAGGAATTTTCAGAATATTTCTGTAATTTCGAAAAGATGTCCCAACCGTATCAAAACTGACAAAACAAAAAGGAAGCCCTAAGACTTCCTAAATGATTATTTCAATATTATTCAACACTAAAGAGGTATGGATAAACTGGTTGGTCTCCTTGGAAGATTTCAACTTCGATATCTTCGTGAGCCTCTTCCAATTTTTCCGCAAGTGCTTGAGCTTGTTCTTGATTACCTTCTTCGCCGACGTAAATCATAACAATTTCACTGTCTTCGTCAATCATCTTGTCAAAAGTGTCAAGAAGGGCTTGATCCATATCTGGTGTAGACACAAGGATTTTACCATCAACCATACCAAGGATATCATTTTCATGAATCTCAAGTCCGTCAATAGTTGTGTCACGTACCGCCAAGGTCACGCTACCACTTGTTACATCTGAAAGACTAGCTGTCATAGCTTCAACATTCGCTTCGATACTTTGGCTAGGATCAAAAGCAAGCAAGCTTGTAAAGCCTTGTGGTACTGTACGCGTTTCAACAACTGCCGCATTGACATCTACTACTTCAGCAGCTGATTGTGCTGCCATAAAGATGTTTTTATTGTTTGGCAAGATGATAACATTCTTAGCATTAACCTGCTCAATAGCCTTAACAATATCTTCTGTTGATGGGTTCATTGTTTGACCACCTGAAATCACATAGTCAACACCTTGTGATTTGAAGATATCTGCAAGTCCATCTCCAGCAACAACTGCAATAAGGGCAAAGTCTTTAGGAGCAGAAGGTGCAGCTTGGATAGCTTCTTCTTTTTGAACTTGTGCATCGTGTTGGTTACGCATGTTGTCAACCTTAACTTGACAAGTGCCCCATATTTAAGACCTTCTTGCATGACAAGACCTGGATCCTCAGTGTGGACGTGAACTTTAACAATTTCATCGTCGTTAACAACAAGGAGAGAATCCCCAAGGTTACTCAAGTAATTTTGGAACTCTTCATAGTCAAAGTCTTTCACATAAGTTGGACCTTGTTTGAGACCAATCATGATTTCCGTACAGTAACCAAAAGTAATGTCTTCTGTTGCAACATGACCAGCAACTGACTTATGATGTTCTGCATTGATCATCTCTGTCATCGTAGCCGGTGTCGCTTGGAAGTCCTCTGAAGCGATATACTCACCTGTAAGGGCTGACAAGAATCCTTCATAAATGAAGACCAAACCTTGACCACCTGAGTCTACCACACCAACTTCTTTCAAAACTGGAAGCATCTCTGGTGTCTTAGCCAAGGCAGCTTTAGCTCCGTCAAGAGCTGCACGCATAACCTCAACAGCATCATTTGTAGATTCAGCTTTCTTAATTGCTGCTGAAGCTGCACCACGAGATACTGTAAGGATTGTTCCTTCGACAGGTTTCATAACAGCTTTATAAGCAACTTCAACCCCTGCTTGGAAGGCATGAGCTAGATCTTGGCCGTCAAGTTCCGTTTTATCCTTGATACTTTGACCAAATCCACGGAACAATTGTGACGTGATAACACCTGAGTTACCACGGGCACCCATCAAAAGACCTTTAGACAAAATCTGACCAACTTCACCAACTGTTGAAGCTGATTGATCTGCGACAGCTTTGGCTCCGTTATCCATAGTCATTCCCATGTTTGTTCCAGTATCTCCATCTGGTACTGGGAAGACATTGAGTGAATTCACATATTCTGCTTGCTTACCTAGACGTGTTGCTGCCGCTTGGACCATCTCCTGAAGCAAGCTTGTTGTAATTTTAGACACTAGTTTTCTCCTACGACTTTAATATTTGAACGTAAACATTTACTGTTTCAGCCTTGATACCGAGTTGATTCTCAAGATTAAATTTCACACGTTCTTGAATATTTTTTGAAACCTCACTAATCTTAACACCGTAACTCATAACAGTGTAGACATCCACAGTGATACCTGCATCAGTAGATTTCACGACAACTCCTTTTGCGTAGTTTTCTTTTCCAAGAAGTGCTTGAAAATTATCTCGGATAGCACTCTTACTTGCCATACCGACAACGCCAAAAATTTCTGTTGCTGAACCGCCAACTACTGTTGCGATGACATCATCTGACAATTCGATTTGACCATCTTTTGTATTGATTTTTACAGTCATAATTACTACCTCAAAAAGTTTTTATCAGCTTATTTTACCATATTCGAGCCTACTTGTAAAAAATAAGAAGAAGATACCCTTTGAATAAGAGTATCTCCTCAGTATTTATCCTTAAAACTTTCTCTTTACGAGATAACGACGGTACATCACGTAGAGGAAGATCGCACGCCATATATTATCAACAACGGTTGCAATCCATACTCCGGCAAGACCCAGTCCTAGACTCACCCCAAGGAAGTATCCTGAGAAATTCGGATGATCCACATCCCAATAGTCGTCGCATAGAAAGGCATCTTAGCCTTACCCAGACCTTGCCAAACTGCTGTGTAAACTAAAGTCCCCGAAGTCACAGGATTCCCAAGGAAAGAATAAAGAATAACTACCTGACTAGCCGCAATAGCTGCTTTATTATCTGTAAAGAGACCTGATAATCCTTGGCCAAAGAGTAAGATACTCCCTGAAACCAGAACCATCAAGAAGGTGGAAATCCAATAAGACTCTCGTATAATACGCTTCATCTGCGTCTTATCCCCTCGACCCAGACTATTGGCAACCAAGATAACCGTAGCCGTAGCGACTCCCATACCAGGCATATAGTTAAACTGGGTGAGGTTTTCACCAATGGCGTTACCACCGACAACGGCTGTACCAAAGGTAACAATAATAGCCACGATAACCACATCTCCAGCACGCATCATCAGTCGCTCACCTGCAGCTGGCAGGGCAATCCCCAACAACTCTCTATTAAAAGGTTTGGTAATTTCGAGCTGCTTCACATCTAGTTTCATCGCTTGCCAGAGTATCACTGTCCCAACCAGACGAGAGAAAACCGTAGCTGTAGCTACCCCAATAATCCCCCAATGTCCCACAAAGATGGCTAAAGAAGATAAAATAGCATTAAGAACATTGGTCAAAAGACTGACAACCATGGAAATACGAGGTCGTCCCTTGGCTCGTAGGATGTTACCAAAAGTAGTCATCAAGGCTAGGAAGACCACTCCTCCACCGACAAGAGCAAGGTAGAGACTTCCAGCCTGAGTCACAGATTGCTCAGTACCTAAAAGATTAAGAATGGCCCCACCACCAAATGGAAAGTAGACCAAGGACGAGACTGAGTGCAAGAGTAATAAAGATGGCATCCCAGGTGTCTCGGTTAGTCGCTTTAACATCACCTTTTCCTAAACTTCTGGCAATGACACTGGCACTTGAGGCTCCTAGAGCAATAAAGATAGCTTGGTAAATCGTAATGATATTATTGGCTACGGAAACCCCCGATATAGCGACAATACCCACCTGAGCCACTAGGTAAGAATCGACAACCCCCATCAACATTTGTAGAAGGTTTTCGGCCATAGCAGGCAAGGCTATGTTTAGAATTTTCTTTGTTTCTGTCATAATATTCTCTTCTATATTGATAAAAATAGGGCTGATTTCTCAGCTCCTATTTTTTTTATTCTTATACACCAAGATAGCTTTCAACTGCTTTTTGCATATCAGCTGCCGCAACAACTGTTTTATGGCGAACTTCCGCATGTTCAAGTCCATCTACAGCAGCTGGGATAGCTACACCTGAAAGTTGGTGCAAATCTTCTACTGCTTTGAAATCATCCCCACTGTCTTTACCAGTGACAGCTGAAATAGCCACACGTGGGAATTTATATGGGCTAGCTGTTGAAGCGATAACTGTAGGGGTGTGGTCATCTGTCTTTTGAACATAGGCTTCGTAAACAGCTGAGGCAACCGCTGTATGAGGATCTTCGATATACTTGTTTTCATCATAGACACGTTTGATTTCAGCAGCTGTTTCATCCTCAGTTGCAAAACCTGCTGCAAACAAATCAAGAATATCTTTATCTGCACCAGCCAAAGTATACTCACCCTTAGTCACAAGTGCATTCATGAGCTCTTTAGTCTTAGCAGCATCATTACCAAGAAGGTGGAAAATCAAGCGTTCCAAGTTAGAAGATACCAAAATATCCATAGAAGGACTTGTCGTTACCTTGAAGTCACGTTTCTTGTCATAAGTACCCGTTGCGAAGAAGTCTGTGAGGACGTTATTTTCATTAGAGGCACAGATTAATTTGCCAACCGGAACACCTATCTGACGTGCATAATAAGCCGCCAAGATATTACCAAAGTTTCCTGTTGGTACTGTGAAGTTAACCTTATCTCCGTTTTGGATATGACCTGCCTTAACCAACTGCGCATAGACATATACATAGTAAACCACTTGTGGTACCAAACGACCGACGTTCATTGAGTTAGCTGATGAGAATTGCGTATGATGAGCCAACAATTTCTCACGCAAGTCAACATCATTAAACATACGTTTCACATCGGTTTGGGCATCATCAAAGTTACCATCAATGGCAATAACGTGAGTGTTAGCTCCTGTTTGAGTGGTCATTTGCAATTCTTGGATTTTTGAAACACCGTCTTTTGGATAAAAGACAATAATTTCAGTTCCAGGAACATCTGCAAAACCAGCCATAGCAGCCTTACCAGTATCACCTGATGTCGCTGTCAAAATAACAATCTTATTATCAACACCTTGCTTTTTAGCTGATGTTGTTAGCAAGTAAGGCAAGATTGAAAGGGCCATATCTTTAAAAGCGATAGTAGAACCATGGAAAAGTTCAAGGTTGTAGTGGTTCTTAAGTTTAACTACTGGTGCAATAGCAGCTGTATCAAACTTGTCGTCATAAGCATTTGTGATACAGTAATCTAATTCCTCTTCCGTAAAATCATCCAAGAAAGCTGACAAGACCAATTTAGCAACTTCTTGGTAAGAAGCGTCTTTCAATTGATCAAAGTCCAAAGCAACCTCAGGTGTTGACAATGGTGTGAACAAGCCACCATCTGTTGCCAAACCTTGAAGAATAGCTTGACTAGCAGTTACTTTATTATTTTCGTCACGTGTTGATTGGTATACAAGTGTCATGGTAAATCCTCTTTTTAGATAGTCTGTGGCTCTATTGTAGCATAATTGTCAGAATATTTCTACACGTATTGTGACTTGTGAGAAAATCATTCGGATATCACCTTATTCTCTTCCCTCAACGACATGAAAAATCCGGAATAGCGATTCCGGATGTCATTTTAAAATTTATCTTTGGTGTCATTCTTAGTTGAGAAAGTAATATCTTTTGATTTACCATCACCACTAAGCGTTACTTTCTTGTCTTTTTTAGTCACTTTTAGCTCTTGACCTTTTTTCACATTGAGACCATCGATATCAACATCTTTGTTGACAGAAGTAACAGTCATCTTATGTCCCAAACGGCTAACCTTCCCTTTGAAAAGGGTTGTCGTTGTTTCGCCTGTCTTCGAATCATACTTTTGACCACTGTCTTTCGCAGCTTTTTCAAGAGCTTCATCAAGTTCTTTTTCTATGGTTTCCTCACTGTAATAGTTTTCAAAGGAATCTCCATAAAAGGCTTTAAATAAATCTCCAAAGGCTGAGAAGGACTTCTGAACCCTCTCACGATAGTCCTTGATATAGGTTTTCTTATCAAAAGTATAGCTAGCAGTCACCTTCGCATTGCTACCTTTTACTTTCATGGTTACAGCAGTATCTGTAAAGTACTTTTCAAGCTCCTTACTATCTAAGTCTGTCAAACTTTCAGACATGCTTGAACTATACTCTCTACCTAGAGAACTACTATACCATTTGCCATCAATATTACCTGTCACATAACGGTAAGTCATAAAGCCACCGATACATAAGAAGACAAGGACTACCGCTGACAAAACTGAGACTAGGATGCGTTTTTTCTTTTTGGGATCCATTGGTTTCTTAGGAGCCAAATTTGCCATAGCTGCTTGTCCTTCTGGAAAAGCAACCGTAGAAGGTGCAGTTGCTGTTACTACTGGTGCCGTTTCTGTTGGTAGAGGACTAGTGCTTGTCTCGACGATTTCTGCCTCAACCTTAACAGGTTCAGTAGTAACTGTATCTTCAGCTTTAGCTGGTGCTTCATTAACAAACTCTCCAGCTTTCAAAGCATCCGCCATTTCCTGAACACTCGGCTTACGTCCGTTTACCGTCTCAAAATAGTCCAACCATTCTTCTCTTGTCATTTATATTCCCCTTTAATTTCCTTTTTTATTTATTTTTTGTAAAGCTAATGTCACCAAATTCACTGTGTGCCTTGATAGTAAAACCTTCATTGTTGGGTGTATAATCTAATACATCACCTTTTTTAAAAGCATCTGAATCTCCAGCCTTATCCACAGTGATTGTTTGCTCCCAACGGTTAATATCACCCGTGAAAGCAGTTGTTGTAACACGACCGGTTTTGGCATCGTAGGTATAACTCTTTGGAAGTTCTTTCTTCACTGTCTCATCAAACTGTTTATAGTAGTCTTTTTCTGACAATGAATAACTATCAAAAACCTCCGAGAACTCCTCGCCGTACTGACCTTTCAATTCAGTAACTCTACTTTGGTAAGCCTGATAAAGACCTTTACGATTGTAAACAAAGCTCACTTTTAAGTGAGCCTTATTGTCAGTAATGCTCATTGCTGTATTGATATCGGTGATAAGATCTTGACCTTGTGGTAAAGCATTACTAACTTTATTCTTAGTAGTAGCAGTGTCTTTCAGAGTGGCTAACATTTTCTCACTAAAGGTTGGACTTGTCCAATCGCCCTCAATGCTTGCGGCTCGATAACGGTATCCCATCACGAGACAAACAATCAAAAGTATGGTGAGTATCGCTGCAATCACACCTGATACCATCCCCACAATATTCTTTGAGGTTACTGGCTCCTTTGATTCTTTTACTTGTTGACTAGGATTGAATTGAACACTCACCATCCTATCAGCATTAAACTCTTTAAACCTATTAGTCGCTCTATTCCCTGCTGTAGAAGCCATTGGTAGCCTCAATTCATGAGGCTTGAGAGGATGTGCTGTTTCACCCAAACTAAGCCCTTCTTCTTTTGTCATAGGAATCTCCTTATCTTGCTGTAAGGTTATTATAACAATTCTTAAAGCGTTTTTCTATCTTATCCGGGAAAGTCCTTTATTTTTAATTTGGATAAACACTCTAATATAGAGGATTTCTAGCAAAAAAAGTAGCCCTTATAGAGCTACTTTTGTCTATCGCTTACCCTTTGTAATCAAAGGCAATTTCGATAATTTCTTTCAATTCTGAAATAAGTGGTTCTTTCGGATTAGCTGTTGTACATTGGTCTTCATAAGCATGTTCGGCCAAAGTATAGGCAGTGTCTTGAAGAAGTTTCTTAGTGACACCTTGTCCCTTCCAGTTCATGTCAATACCAACGGCAACACCCAATTCGTATACTTTTTGTGCCAAAACTTCAACCAATTCAGCATCTGATTGTTTGTCAGTACCCCATCCCATGAAACGAGCGATATCTGCGTAATCTTTGTCTGCACGGAAGTAGTCATATTTAGGGAACATAGCGTGTTTTTGAGGATCACGACCGTTGTAACGGATAACGTGAGGCATCAAAATCGCATTAGTACGTCCGTGTGGAATGTCAAACATAGGACCAACCTTGTGAGCGAGTGAGTGGTTGATACCAAGGAAGGCGTTGGCAAAGGCCATACCAGCCATTGTTGATGCATTATGCATTTTTTCACGTGATTCTTCATCACCAAAGCGGTAAGAATGTTCAAGATTTTCAAAAACAAGTTTAATTGCTTGGAGTGAAAGTCCACGTGTATAGTCGCTAGCCATGACTGATACATAAGATTCAATGGCGTGAGTCAAAACGTCCATACCTGTATCTGCTGTAACGCTAGCAGGCACACTCATAACCAAAGCAGGGTCAACGATAGCAATGTCCGGAGTCAAAGCATAGTCTGCCAATGGGTACTTGATATGAGTTTCACTATCAGTGATAACAGCGAATGACGTTACCTCTGAACCTGTACCTGAAGTTGTTGGGATACAGATAAATGTTGTCTTCTGAGCGTAAGGAATCTTGTAAGTACGTTTACGAATATCCAAGAATTTTTGTTTAGCGCCGAAGAAACTTACATCTGGGTTTTCAAAGAACATCCACATAGCCTTAGCAGCGTCCATTGCAGAACCACCACCAAGAGCGATGATAACATCTGGTTGGAAGTCTACAAAGCGTTCCAAACCTTTGTAAACCGTATTCGTAGATGGGTTTGGCTCAACATCCGAGAAAACATCTACTGCTGGTCTGTGGCGGTTAAGTTCCAATTGACGTTTAACCAAGTCTGCATAACCAAACTGAACCATACCAGGGTCACAAACCAACATCACGCGCTCAGCTTCAATGTGACGCAAGTAAGTTATTGAATCTTTTTCGAAGAAGATTTTTGGTGGGACGCGAAACCATTGCATGTTATTGCGACGCTTTGACAATGTTTTGACATTCAAGAGATCAAATGAGCTAACATTGTGTGACACTGAGTTATGACCGTGTGAACCACAACCAAGAGTCAATGATGGAATCATGTTATTGTAGATATTACCGATACCACCTTCAGCTGATGGGCTATTTACCAAGACACGGCAGGCTTTCATGCGAATACCATATTGGAGTTGGAGCTCTTCATTTTCAGTGTGGATAACAGCTGTGTGTCCAAGACCACCCAAATTAAGCATGCCTTCTGCTTTTTTGAAACCATCTTCAACGCCATCAGATTTGATAAGAGCAAGTACTGGAGACAATTTTTCCAAGGCAAGTGGGTGCTCCATTGTTGCATCTGGAATTTCTGCCAAAAGCATTTTTGTACCTGCAGGAACTTTAAGACCAGCTTTTTCAGCAATTTCAATAGCTGAGTGACCTACAATGGCACCATTTACAGCTGTACGAGCTTCATTAAGAACAACTTTTTCCAATTTAGCAATGTCAGCTTTTTTAGAAATGATGACACATTGATGTGCTTCAAATTCAGCCTTAACTTCGTCATAGATAGCTGCATCAACGATAGCTGCTTGTTCAGAAGCACAAATCATACCATTATCAAAAGTTTTTGAAACAATGATATCGTTGACAGCACGTTTAACCTTGGCATCAGCAGCAATATAAGATGGGACGTTTCCGGCTCCTACACCAAGCGCTGGTTTACCAGTTGAATAAGCAGCCTTAACCATACCAGGTCCACCAGTCGCAAGTACTGTGGCGATTTTAGGATGGTTCATCAAAAGACCAGTTGCTTCGATAGAGGGCTCTTCAATCCACTGGATGCAGTCCTTAGGTGCACCTGCTTCAATAGCTGCATCACGGACGATACGAGCTGCCTCTGCAGATGATTTCTGAGCTGATGGGTGGAAGGCAAATACAATTGAGTTACGTGTTTTCAACGCAATCAAAGCTTTGAAAATAGTAGTAGATGTTGGATTTGTTGTTGGAGTTACCCCACAGATAACACCGACCGGCTCAGCGATAGAGACCAAACCTTGCTCTTTATCTTCAGCAATAACACCGACTGTCTTGTCATTTTTGATGCTATTCCAAATGTATTCAGAAGCATACATATTTTTTATAGCTTTGTCTTCATAAATACCACGACCTGTTTCGTCAACAGCCAATTTTGCAAGATACATGTGTTTATCTAGGGCAGCAATCGCAGCTTGGTGAACAATATGGTCCACTTGCTCCTGTGTAAAGTCAGCCATTTCATTGAGGGCTTCAACCCCCTTTATTGCCAATTCATCAATTACTGTTTGAATATCTTTAGTTTGTTTAATTTCTTTAGTCATATAAAACTCCTTTTAAGCACTTGTTAAAAAAATCACAAGCTTTTGAACAATATTATTATAGCTCTTTATCCAATCTTTGTAAACCCTTACAACGACAAAAAATGATGAAATCCATCCATTTGGACAGATTTCATCATTATTACCAAATAATCACACGATCTTCTGGGGCACGCCACATGCCGTCACCTTCTTTGACGTCAAATTCCTTGTGGAATTCATCGAAGTTGCTCACGATAACATTGGTGCGCCATTTAGCTGGAGCGTGCACGTCCACGCTAGCCAACATTTGCATGTATTCTTCACGTGCTTTCATACGCCAGATTGTCGCAAAATTAACAAAGAATTCGCGAACTGAAAAATCCTTATCTCGTTTAGCTGCTTCTAAGGCACAGGCTACACCACCGAGGTCAGCCACATTCTCAGAAACAGTCAATTTACCATTGACCTTGGCACCATAAGAGTCCAAGCCCTCAAACTGATCCACAATCTTGTCAGTACGTTCCTTAAAGGCTGTATAGTCTTCTTCAGTCCACCAGTTCTTAAGACTACCATTCTCATCAAAGGAAGCTCCGTTTGTATCAAAGGCATGGGAAATCTCGTGAGCAATGACAGCACCAATACCACCATAGTTGGCTGATGACGATTGGTGAAGGTCATAGAAAGGTGCTTGAAGGATAGCTGCTGGGAAAACAATTTGGTTCTGCTGTGGATCATAGTAAGCATTAACCATGTGGGCAGGCATATGCCACTCACTGCGATCAACTGGTTGGTTCCACTTACTCCAGCTATGAGCAATTGAAATTTCGACTAACTTCTGTGCATTCTCAACAAGTGACAAGTTCTCATCAATAATCTTCTTATCATATGTCTCAGGTAGTTTTTCTGGATAACCGATATGAGGCGTAATGACATTAAGTTTCGTAATAGCTTTTTCACGTGTTTCCGGTGCCAACCAATCCGCTGTTTGAAGGCGTGATTTATAAACATCAATCATGGTTGCCACTTTGGCTTCAACGTCTGCTTTTGCTTCTGGTGAGAATTTTTCACCTGCATACCATAGTCCTAGAGCTTGATTGTAAGGGCCTTGTGCCAAATAGTAGGCTCCTTTTTTCTTGTCCCAGGCTTGTGGTGTTCCTGAAAGCGCACGGCCATATTTTCCAAATAGAACACGAAGTTCGTCTGTCAAATAGGCATTCCAAATTGTCGTAGCATCGATAAGTAGGCTCGCCTTAAGTAGCTCCCAATTATCTTCTGAATAATATTCCGCCGCAAATTCTGTCCAGAAGCGCTCTTCAGGAACGATAACTTTATCAGGAACTTGTCCCAAGATTTCTGTGAAGATGTTATCAAGTGGGAGTTCCGGTGCTAGCTTGGTAAAGTCTTCCCAATCATATGGGTGGTAGAGTTCCACATACTCGGAAGATTCTTCACTCGAAAGGACATACTTGGCCAACTTAGCATCAAGGGCGATAACCTTGTCCAAGATATCTTTGATTTCTTCAGCTGTAAAGCCATATTTCTCAAGGAGTTCTTCTTCCATTTCACGCCAAATTCCTAAAAGCTCCTTGCCCTTCTCATTATCCTCAGTGTAATAGGTTGTATCAGGTAAAATAATACTTGGCGCTGCTGCCCAGAGGACATTTAATTGAGCATTCATAAAGTCTGGAGATACACCGAATGGGAACGCATTAGGTTTACCAGACATCTCGTACTCAGCAATTTTCGAAGCAAATTCTGAGAATGAGGAAAGCTTCTTGTATTCTTCAATCCAAGGTTTAACAGGCTCGATACCCAATGCCTCACGTTTGTCAAAGTCCGCAGCCATACGGTGAAACTTTATAAAGTTTTGTAGAATGGCATTGTCAGGAACATTCTCTCCTGCCAACCATTGATCAGTTGTTTCAAGCATGAGGTCTTCAATTTCATCTGCTAAATCTGAGAAACCACCTGTACGTGGTTTGTCATCTGGAATCACTGCTGTCTTTTCCCACTCACCATTAATCGCATGGTAAAAATCATCTTGTAAGCGTGTCATTACACTTCCTCCATCAACATTAAAAGTGCTTTCATTATAACAAAATTCCCCAGCAAAAGCATTTACTGAGGAAAGTTTGTCTTATTTAACTAAAATTGCTAGGGTTTGATAAGGCTTAAGACTTACCTTTTCAGCAAGCTCTGCATCGTCATAGTTTGACAAGAGCACGCGCCCTAACTGGTATTCTGCTGGAATCTCCACTTCAGCTTCGCTTCCATAGAAATTATTGAGTACCAAGAGTTTTTGACCGTCTAAATGACGCTCAAAGGCGTAGACTTGTTGACTATCTTCAAGTGCTGACTGATAGCTGCCTTCTGAAATGATAGGCATTTCTTTACGCAAGCGAATCAATTCTTTATAGAATTTAAAGATTGGTCCGTCGATTTCATTTTTCAACGTTGATGTCTTTATAAGATTTACCAGCTTTCAACCATGGAGTTCCTGTTGAAAAAAACCTGCATTTTCAGAAGCATCCCATTGCATTGGTGTACGAGAATTATCGCGTGATTTGGCTTGGATAATCTTAAAAGGCTTGCTCAGGAGACTTGCCTTGGTCCAAGAGCATTTGGTAAGCATTGATGGACTCGACATCCACATAATCTGCCATCGAATCATAGTCTGGATCAATCATTCCAATCTCTTCGCCCATATAGATATACGGAGTTCCACGTGACAAGTGAATGCTAGCTGCTAGCATGGTCGCTCCTTCATTACGGAAGTTCTTGATATCTAAAAAAAGCGATTCAAGGCACGAGGTTGGTCATGGTTATTCCAGAAAAGGGCACTCCAACCACCACGTTCACTCATTTCCTTGCCCCAAGTATGATAGAGACGCTTGAGCTCTTCAAAATCAAATGGAGTAATAGTCCATTTTTTTGACCATCTTCATAGTCGACTTTAAGATGATGGAAGTTAAAGGCCATAGACAACTCGTGGCGCTCCGGTGCTGAATACAAAACACAGTTGTCAATGGTTGTCGATGACATCTCTCCAACTGTCATAAAGCTATCATCAGAACCAAAGGTCGCTTCATTCATCATACGAAGATAGTCATGGACAATTGGTTTATCCGTATAAGCTGGTTTCCCTTCATTTTCAGGGCAATCCACCAAGACCTCATCTTTCCCAATCAAATTGATTACATCGAAACGGAATCCTTTGACGCCCTTGTCACGCCAGAAGTTGACCACCTTGAACAACTCCTTGCGGACATTGGGATTTCGCCAATTGAGGTCTGCCTGTGTTTCATCAAAGAGGTGAAGATAGTATTTCCCTGTATCTCCAAAAGGAGCCCAGGCAGAACCACCGAATTTAGACAACCAATCGGTTGGTTGGTCCTGAATGAAGAAGAAATCTTGGTAATACTTATCCCCAGCCAATGCTTTTTGGAACCACTCATGCTCCGTTGAGCAATGGTTGAGCACCATGTCTAGCATGAAATCAATCTTGTGCTCTTTCCCGACACGGACCATTTCTTCAAAATCAGCCATATCTCCAAAGACAGGGTTGACAGCAGTGTAGTCTGAAATATCGTAACCATTATCACGTTGTGGGCTCGGATAGAAAGGATTGAGCCAAACCATATCCACGCCCAACTCTGCTAGATAAGGAATTTTTTCAATGATTCCTCTGAAATCACCGATTCCATTTCCTGTAGTGTCCTTATATGATTTTGGATAAATTTGGTATACAACCTTTGTTTTATCTAATGCCATTTATTTAACCTCTTTTTTATCAAAGGGTGGACCGTAACGTTTCCACCCCTTAGCTTATTTTGTTCGATGAGCAATCATGAGAACTTCACCACGTTTGATATCACGTGGAAGATCCCCTTCAACATCTGCTTGGAAATCATCTTGATTTGTAATGATTACTGGAGTCTCAGTGACCAAACCAGCTTCTTTGATAACATCCATATCAAAACTAATCAATTGTTGACCAACAACAACTTTATCACCTTGTTCAACATGAGCCTCAAACCCTTTTCCGTCAAGACTAACCGTATCCATACCAATGTGCATTAGCATTTCAACACCTTCTTCAGAAACGATACCTACGGCGTGCTTAGTTGGGAAGAGTACTGTCACTGTACCATTCACTGGTGAAACCAATTCACCTTGACTTGGTTCAATCACGACACCTTGTCCCATGACACCTGATGAGAAGACTGGGTCTGTAGCTTGGCTAAGTGGTTTCACTTGTCCAGCAAGTGGGCTCACCAGTTGGGCTGTTTTAACAAGGGCTGTTGGTTCTGCATGAACTGCAAATTCTGCTTCTTCTTGAGCCGCGAATTCTGCTTGAAGCTCTGTGCTATCTTCTGTTTTTGTGAAGAGTCCAGCCTTGCGGAAGAAGAAGGTCAAGACCATAGGTACAATGATAGCAACAAGCATAATTCCTGCAAATGGAATCATATACTTAGGTTGAATTGATAGAATACCAGGCAACCCACCAATACCAATAGAAGCCGCTGTAACGTTAAAGGTTACTGATAGAAGACCTGCGATAGATGAACCAATCATACCCGCAACAAATGGGTAAATATATTTGACGTTAACCCCAAAGAGGGCTGGTTCTGTAACACCAAGATAAGCTGAAATAGTAGCTGGAAGTGAAATTTGAGCCTCACGTTCATCATGACGATGCATAATATAGTAAGCAAAAACAGCTGAACCTTGAGCAATGTTTGATAGAGCAATCATAGGCCAAAGAGCTGTTCCACCAGCATCCGCAATCAACTGAGTATCAATTGCATTGGTCATGTGGTGAAGACCAGTAATAACGAACGGCGCATAAAGGGCACCAAAAACAGCACCGAAAAGCCATTTTACAGGACCTGTCAAACCAGCAAGAACCACTGTTGAAAGAGCTTGGCCAATAGTCCAACCAATAGGACCTAAAACAGTATGAGCCAAAATAAGGGCTGGAATCAATGACAAGAACGGTACAAAAATCATTGATACTACTTCTGGTACATGTTTACGCCAGAAAATTTCAAGATAAGAAAGTGACAAACCAGCAAGAAGGGCAGGAATAACTTGCGCTTGATAACCTATACGATTAACAGTAAAGAATCCAAAATCCCAAACCCAATCCTTAGCAATTTCAGACGCTGGTGTCGATGCTACTGAATAAGCGTTAAGCAATTGTGGTGATACCAGACAGATACCCAAAACAATTCCAAGAATTTGGCTAGTCCCCATTTTACGAGAAACAGACCAAGTAATACCTACAGGCAAAAATTGGAAATAGCTTCACCAGGTAACCACAAGAAGTGATTCACTCCTGACCAGAACTGAGAAACCTCGGTAATTGTCTTACCGTCAAGCATTGACCAATGCACACCCTCAAGAACATTACGGAAACCAAGGATTAATCCCCCAACGATAAGGGCTGGAATAATAGGTGTAAAGATCTCCGCTAAGGTTGTCATAACACGCTGAACTGGGTTTTGATTGCTCTTGGCAGCTGATTTAGCAGCTTCTTTAGAAACACCTTCAATCCCTGATACAGCAGTGAAATCGTTATAAAAGATTGGTACATCATTACCAATGATAACTTGGAATTGACCTGCATTGGTGAAAGTCCCCTTAACAGCAGGAATGGCTTCGATTGTTTTCACATCTGCCTTCTTGTCATCACCAAGAACGAAACGCATACGCGTCGCACAGTGAGTAACAGCAGTCACATTTTCTTTACCACCGATTGCAGCAAGCAGATCTTTGGCTTCTTGTTCAAATTTACCCATTTGAATCTCCTTTTCTTTTTTGACAATATCTGATTGACTTGATAAACTGATTGTAAACGATTGCAAATTTGTCTGCAAGTGTTCCGGTGTTTTTTTAACATATTTTTGTAAAAAAACATCGGTTGTATGTTTTTTTACCTACAAATGAGGAGAAAGATGAAAAAATATCAGATTATTTATAAGGATTTAGAAAAAGCTATCCATGAGCAAAAGTATCAAGTGGGAGACTTTCTCCCCACCGAGCAAGAACTGGTTCAATCTTACCAGGTTAGTCGAGACACTATACGAAAGGCATTAACTTTACTCGTTGAAGAAGGCTTGGTCAAAAAGATTCATGGCTCTGGCTCCCAGGTTATTAACCAGGAACAAATCAACTTTCCTGTGTCTGACCTTACTAGTTACCAAGAACTAATAGAACAACAAGGCATTGACTCGCAAACCAACGTTATTTCTCTGGATAAAATCATCGTTGATTCCAAACTCTCAGAAAGAACTGGTTTTTCTAATAGCCGACAGGTCTGGCGTGTTGTTCGTCAAAGAGTCGTTGATAGCTGTGCCTCTGTTATAGATATTGATTACCTAGATGCAAGCCTTGTTCCTCAACTAAACCGTAGCATTGCTGAATACTCTATTTACGACTACATTGAGAATCAGCTCAAACTTAGCATTTCCCACGCCTTTAAAGAAATCACTATCGATAATGCTACCGATCAGGATAAGATTCTTATCGACCTAGGTAAGGACCAGCACGTCGTCTGTGTCCGTTCAAAAGTTTATTTAAACAATGGAAAACAGTTCCAATTTACGGAAAGTCGCCACAAACTTGAAAAATTCAAATTTGTTGATTATGCCAAGCGCCATCATTAAAACGAAAAGCCCAGCTAACAGAAAAAGTATCGGACAAGAATGTCCGATACTTTTTAGTTTTTACGGATAGGATCTGCTAGATACTCTGCACGAGCGCCACCAATTAACTTAGGACGACTCGCCAAAGCAGTCACATGGGCACCACCTAATTCTGGAAGAATAGGACGAAGAGGAACTTGGACCCTCTTCACATGCATACCAATAGAGGTGTCCCCAATATCAATACCAGCCTGAGCGACAATTTCCTCCACCTCAACAGGATCCTTCATATAGTCGAAAGCAGCCAGCTGACCACTTCCCCCAGCGTGCAAGGTCGGAAGAACATTCACAATTTCCAAATCTTTAGCCATGGCAAGCTCACGCTCAACAACCAAAGCACGATTCAAATGTTCACAGCCCTGAACAGCCAAGTAAATCCCTTTAGGTTCCAAAACCTCAAGAATAGTTTTCACAATTCCTTGACCAATTTCACGGCTAGAGGCTTTTCCGATAGTCCCACCAGCAACCTCACTGGAAGACAATCCCAAGACAAAGATAGCTCCTCTCCCAATAGCTGAACGTTCAACAATATCTTCTACAAGCACACGTGTCTTCTCTTCTAAATCTAGCAACATCACAACAGCCCTCCTTTAGACAACAGCTGTATTCAGGATTCGCACAATAAGATAGTACAGAATCACAAAAAAGACAAGGAAAAATGCCCCTAATAATAATAACTGCCTACGGCGTTTCTTACTTAGATCCCAGGAGAAACCAAATCCCATCAAAAAAGGACCAACACTATAACTTAGCATAAACCATAAATCTACACGTGCTATATGCCAAAAAGAAGAAATAAAGGCCACCAAACCTATTAAGGATAAAATCCAAGAAAAGTCCCAACGATCTGATTTAGCAAAAGCCAAACCTATTAAGAAGCAGCCCAAGGCAGGCATGATAATAAATGATAGGGTCATAAAATAAAACATGCCATTATTATAGCATGTTTTACAGTTTCATGTTAGTGGCGGTTAATAACACCATAAGCAATAGTGAATGCAATAGCAGCAATACCTACAACGATTGCCATGATGGCCCAAAAAATAGTCATTGCACGGCGTCCCTTGCGATTGTTGAAAGGAAGTCCCCAACCAATCATGATAACACCTAGCAATCCAAGCCAGATTTTATAAGTGATAACAATCGCCGAATCAAAATAGGCAAAAGCAACCAAACCTAAACCTAGCAAAGAAATCAAATAAGACCACTTACCCTTCAAAAATGAAGGCAAAGCCCAACCAAATAACACTAAACCTAGTAGAGCAAGAGCTCCACCACCAAAAAATACAGGTACAATATAATTATCAAACATATTCATATTATAGCATATCTTAAAAAGTTAGGAAATAGAATCTATCAACCAAAGCCATATCCACTCTTTAAAATTGTTTACTCTCAATCACAGATTGATTGGCAGATACTAACTAATTATTTTAGTACAAAAAAACAAGATCCGAAAAGGACCTTGTTTTAATAAGCTAATTAAGCTTTGTTTGCGCTACATCTATAATCAAAACGAACTGAAATTTAGAAATCGAGGGCAAATCTGTGGCAAAATATTAAATTAAATTTGCCACAAATCGTAAGACCTGGTTTAAAAAGACTTTATTTTATATGAGCCTTAAAAGACTCTGTACTAATCCCTAGCAAGGAACAATTTCTTATTAATTTCAAAAACTATGAATAAGTTTAATCAAAACAGGAGAATTAGTTTAAACATCTTCTTCGCAATTACAATTTACTAATAGTCTTTTCAATTATAGTATATAGGTGATTCACAATGATAAAAGATGCTATCCTATCTGAAGATAGAAAATCTACCTAAAACTTAACCATCTCTTACTTATGAAAACTTTAAAATATTTGATCTGTGTATCTGAATCTAGAATCGAGAATTCGAAGCTTTTTTTAGTTCCATTTTTCCATATATCATATGATTCAATTAATGGACCCACATGACGATTATCATCTTTGTCATAATAATCAATACCAATATATATGCTAATGATGTCATGACCTGTAGTATTTTCAAAATTCCCTATGTAGCGTTTCTCATTTCCTGATATATCTGATCCAGTTTCAGCTACGAAGTCTTTAGGAGCAAGAGTATCTACTAGTATACCGTAAACTCTATTAAATTCTTTTACAGCTTTACCATCTTTCAATATGCCATCCAATCTTATTTTATCTTGAACAGGAATTGCTACTATTGAATTAATATCTAGAAGCAATTCAAAACGTCTATCTTGGTAATCATTCCACTCATACATAAAAGCACTTTCCACAGTATCTCGACTCTCTATAGCTTTTCTTTCATTCAGTTGGACGTTAATATATGTGTTAGCTAATCTCTTTAACTTAGGATTTTTAAATTTCCTATTTTTATACTGTTCAATTTCAATTAGTTCATAATCTATATAAGATTTATAGTCTTCAACTTCTCTTTCATCATAATTCTTTAGGTCAGTAACTTTCCAACGTTCATCCAATCCTTTTGCCAATGAAGTTATGAATTCACTATCATAAGTCTTATTCCTGTTATCGATTGATTTAAATATAGATATTAACAAAAGTATCAGTAATACAGCTATTAAGGATACCCTTAGTAGTTTTTTTATCAAAGTCAATCCCCCCCATCTCTATCGTTTTATTTATTATATTAAGCCCTTGATTAACATCACGATGGCAAATACCATTTAAGTGACAACCCAAGTATAGATACTTTTTATACCAAATTTCATTCAGGTGTATTTTCTGTTTTTAGTTCATTTTATCTTCTTCAAAGTGACCAACACCGTCTTCAACAACAAATATACAAGTTACATCAATACTTCCCCCTTCTTCACTATAATAATTACCGCGTATTTCATAGATTCCATCAGAAAATGAGCCTTTGGGCAAAGATAAGAGTTTCGTTTTAAAATAATCGATATGCTCTCTCGAAGATGACTTGCTAGCGTTAGGATCAAGAGAAGCAAAAATACAATCCAAATGAAGACTCACTGCTTTACTCTTCATTAAATTTTTAGGTCTAATATTATAAAAGCCAGCCGCTTCAAAGTCTCCATTATCCCGATTCTTGACTGCCTGTGAAAGAATAGTAGCATAGATGTTTTCTCTAGATACTGGCTCAAATTTATAACTATAATCATATGTCACTTGTCTATCAAATAGTTTATTAATTTTATTGGCAACGTCTTTTTTGATTTTATCTTCTTCTCGTTGAAATCCTGGTCTCATTTTATAAACATCTAACAAGAAGCTAAACTCGTTAAATTTAACAGTATCAAACAAGTCTTTTTCTTTGTCATTGAGCAATGCTTCGATCTTTGTAGATAACGGAGGATAAAAATCTGAAATATGATCACCATTAGATTCTCGTATATCTGCTCTAAGATTCTTATCTAAAAAATATCCATCAGAAAATCTCTCAGTATAATTCACTTCAACAACAGTACCGTGAAATGCTTCAGTTTCTTTATATGTCCCAATTACTTTTACATTACCTTTAAGACCAAGCGATTTAAATCCTTGTACGACATTATTACTCCACTGATGCCCTTTTCCACAAAAAGTCACTACTACAAAGAAAATTAAACTCACAATGGCAACTATTCCAAAAATTGTATATCTTTTCGACTTCATGTCACTGTTGCCTCCCTCTGTATTAATTTATTTCAAGGTCCCCCATTCCATAACTCGAACTCTTCTAAAATCATTATACTATATATAGACATTCTTCACTAACCTTCGTCAAATGAAAAATTCACCAGAATACTTAGAACTGACTATAAAAAGTTAGATTAAGAAAAATACTCTAAGACAACACTCTTCATTATTCAACCGCAAACAAGTTGTATAATTTTTGGTTAGATTCAGTTTTCATTATAACCTGTGAGATCATTTCTCTAATTTGAATTCCAAAAGGAGATAAAACACCGTCTTTAATTTATTTCTAAATGTTTAACCTTTCCTTTTTGTACCCTACTTAATCAAGTATCAACTTAGATTTTAGTTTTATGTTTACCATAGCATCACTTTTCTATTCCTATTGTACACTTCATTTCTTCTACTCTTTTATTTTGGAAGAATTACCACCTATTCTTTAACCGTGAAAAAACACTTTGCAAACTGCAAAGCATTTTCGTTTATAATGACTCTATAATTTCTGTAGTGGGTAAAACCACTGTAGAGATTATAGAGCCTAAATTATACCTATCCTGGATACTCTCACACAATAGGTGTGGCAAATCTGTGGCAAAACATAAGAAAAAGGCTTGTCCACATTGGACAAACCCTTTATTTTCAAGCTTATATAGTCTAATTAAGCTTTGTTTGCTGAACCGAATACGTCGATACGTTCTTCAACAGCTTCTGTAATAGCTTCGAAACCTGGTTTCAAGAATTTACGTGGGTCGAAGAGTTTCTTCTTATCGTATTCTGCTTCATTTGCTTCGTATTCAGCAACAAATTTACGTGTTGCGTTAGCAAATGCGATTTGACATTCAGTGTTAACGTTAACTTTAGCAACACCAAGTTTGATTGCTTCTTGGATTTGATCGTCAGGAATACCTGATCCACCGTGCAATACGATTGGGAAGTTAGGAACAGCTTCTGTCAATTTTTGCAAGTGGTCAAGGTGAAGCCCGCTCCAGTTTTCTGGGTAAGGACCGTGGATGTTACCGATACCTGCTGCCAAGAAGTCAACACCAGTTGCAACCATAGCTTTAGCATCTTCGATTGGTGCCAATTCACCGTCACCAACGATACCATCTTCTTCACCACCGATAGTACCAACTTCAGCTTCTACTGATACACCGTTAGCGTGTGCAAACTCAACAACTTTAGCTGCTTTTTCAAGGTTTTCTTCGATTGGAAGGTGTGAACCGTCAAACATAACTGAAGTATAACCTACACGGATACATTCCAAAGCATCATCGTAGTGACCGTGGTCAAGGTGAATAGCAACTGGTACAGTGATACCCATTGATTCAACCAATTCTTCGATAAGAGCTTTACACAATTTGTAACCACCCATGTACTTAGCAGCACCCATAGAAGTTTGGATAAGTACTGGAGCTTGTTTAGCTTCTGCTGCACGCAAGATAGCTTGAGTCCACTCAAGGTTGTTTGTGTTAAATCCACCAACTGCATAACCATTGTCACGAGCTGCTTGGACAAATTTTTCTGCTGAAACGATTGCCATTATAAAGGCCTCCTATATTTTTTTGGGTTTGAACCCGTTTACAAGTTTATTCTATCACAATTAAACTCAAAAAACTAGCTTTTCTACAATTTGTAAGCGTTTTGATTTTTTAATACAAAAAAACCAGTCGCCTGACTGGTTACTCTGCGGAAAGAGGGACTTGAACCCTCACGACCTAAAGCGGTCACAGGATCCTTAGTCCTGCGCGTCTGCCAATTCCGCCATTTCCGCTAACAACATTAGTTATTATATCAAGTTTGACAATCCTTGTCAATACTTTTTTGAAAGTTTTTTTATAAAACTTCCTCTTGTTTCTTTCGAAACAACTATTACATAATACCATTTATTACATGTTGTCGTCAATCCTTTTTTCAATTTTTTTGCAACTATTTAGAAAAAATTATTCACTAAGATTAAAAGCTAGTCTAGACGAGTTTGCAACTCTCTAAATTTCTCTTGAAGAGGAGTTAAATAGACTTCTTCTCCAAAACCACGTGATTTTAAGCCATCCACTGCACAAGACAACACTGATCCTATCAACGGCAAAATCAATTTAAGATTTGTCTTCGAAATATCCTTCTTCGAAAATAAACGACGAATTCTAGGAAAATCATAGTCAAATGCTTCAAAAAAAGGTGAGTCATTCAAAATATTTTCCAGATTTTCCAAATTGACTAAAGACCAAGGTGAAAGGCTGCCGGAGCAAAGGTTGATGAGAAAGGTTGGGTACAAACACTGCGAAACTCAATAGTCCCTCGCGTCGTTAAATCTTGGAATTGATAAGAACGGTGAGTCTTAAAATCTTCCTCACTTGGCTCAATAGTGACTACTTCGCCATGAATAGAGTGTGCTTTGACAGATGGCGTACTTAGATAGTCTTTAGCACGTATTGGTTCAAAATAGTAGGTTTCATCACCACGCTTAGCAGTAAAAATAGCTGTCTCAGACAAGTAAGAAAAATAGTCATCTTCGCTCTTAAACATCTTGGGAAATACCCCTGCATTTTCCTCAAACACACCATGCATGGAATTCTCCCAGAAAACATCACGAGAAAGCGCTAAATCCCAATCAGAACCCCAAAAATCAGAGTTTGCCAATAAAACTGCCTTGGGTCCCTCTATTTGATTAAAAGCATTTAAGACCCTTAAATAGGACGTTTTTGAAACATCTAACTGTACCTGACTCCCACAGATGAAGGAACCATATTCTGGATAGTCATGAAAGAAAGGATCCTTCTTTGCTTTAGATAGCTCGAGAAAATCCATAAGCATCTCATAACGAGGAGATTTAACAGGTCTGTTATCATTTTTTGCCCAGTTCGGATTCACTCCCCAACCTTGCAACTCATGATTATGATTCTGCAGATAAGGTTGGATTATACCAAGGTAAGTATCCAAACGTTCCTCAACCTCAGAGATTCTTTCAGCCTTTGCAAAAGCAAACTCAATCGTATTGTAGGAGACTTCAAAAAGAATCATGTCTCCAGAAGCTTTATCGATAAGCTGAATAGGATTGTTATCAGAATCATACTTATCAGCTTGAAAATCAAAATTATCCAAGAGATAGAGTAGTAACTGTTTTGTAAGAGAGACATCTGTAGCATTACCACTCAAATTAACAACTGGGTATTCCAACTCAATCCCCACAAATAATTCCGGTTGCTCCTTAATTGGCTCATAATACCTTTGCTTAAGCAGTTCCTTGGCTGTTGTCAAAATAATGTCCCCCTTTTTGAAATAAGCTTATTTCATTATATCAAAATATTCAGACGATTTATAGCCCAAAAAAACGCCTGCTTACGAAAAATAACAGTATTACCTTTCGTAAACAAGCGTTACATGCTTATTTATTCCCATTTTTATGATGAGTGTTCCCGCTAGGCGTTTGCCCAGCGGTAGACCAGAGCTAGACTAAGAAAAGCTAAGCTATTCCATCATCATAACACTCAACAAAATTGATAAAAATTAAACAAGTTCGATGATTGCCATTGGGGCAGCATCGCCACGACGTGGTTCTGTTTTAAGGATACGAGTGTATCCACCGTTACGTTCAGCATAACGAGGTGCGATTTCTGAGAAAAGTTTTTGAAGAGCAGTTGTTGATGTATATTTATCAGTTGCTTCATCATAGCTTTCAGATGCAATTTCGTTACGTACAAATGCAGCTGCTTGACGACGTGCGTGCAAATCACCACGTTTACCAAGAGTGATCATTTTTTCAACTGTTTTACGGATTTCTTTAGCACGTGCTTCAGTTGTAACGATTGCTTCGTTAATGATAAGATCTGTAGTCAAATCACGAAGAACCGCTTTACGTTGTGAGCTTGTGCGTCCAAGTTTACGGTAAGCCATGTTATCCTCCTATATTATTATTTATCGTTTTTTAGTCCAAGTCCAAGATCAGCCAACTTAACTTTGACTTCTTCAAGAGATTTACGACCTAGGTTACGGACTTTCATCATTTCAGGCTCAGTTTTTTCTGTCAAATCATGGACGGTATTAATACCGGCACGTTTCAAACAGTTATATGAGCGTACAGACAAATCAAGTTCTTCGATGGTACGGTCAAGCACCTTTTCATCGTTCACTTTTTCAGTTTCTTTCATTACATCAGTAGCTTTAGCAACGTCAGTAAGGTCAGTAAACAAGTTCAAGTGTTCAATCAAAACGCGAGCCGAGAGACCGAGGGCATCTTCAGGGATGATTGTTCCGTTTGTCATGATTTCGATTGTCAATTTATCAAAACCATCGTTGCTACCTACACGGGCAGGTTCAACTTGATAATTGACTTTTTTCACTGGTGTGTAGATTGAATCTACAGCCAATGTTCCCACTGGTGCATCATCTTTCTTGTTTTCATCTGCTGGAACATAACCACGGTTTGTAGCTACTGTCATAGTCGCTTTCAAAGAAGCGCCGTCAGCGATAGTGAAAAGATAATGATCAGGGTTAACAATTTCAATGTCGCTATCAGTCAAGATGTCTCCAGCAGTAACTTCAGCTGGACCTTGGACATCAAGTTCAATTGTCTTTTCGTCTTCGACGTAAGATTTTACAGCAAGTCCTTTAATATTAAGGATGATTTGCATCACGTCTTCACGGACGCCTGGTACGGTATCAAATTCGTGGAGTACTCCATCAATCTTAATTGATGTTACGGCAGCACCTGGAAGTGATGACAAAAGTACACGACGAAGAGAGTTACCCAAAGTTGTACCATAACCACGTTCTAGTGGTTCGATGACAAATTTGCCGTAATCTTTATTTTCATCAATTTTTGTTATTATTGGTTTTTCAAACTCAATCATTTATTATACTCCCTCGAAACGAACCTTGTGTACTATTGTTATTAAAGATTACACACGACGACGTTTTGGAGGACGACAACCATTATGTGGTACAGGTGTTACATCACGGATTGCTGTTACTTCAAGACCTGCAGCAGCAAGAGCACGGATAGCAGACTCACGACCTGAACCAGGACCTTTAACAGTTACTTCAACTGTTTAAGACCATGTTCTTGTGCAGATTTAGCAGCAGCTTCTGAAGCCATTTGTGCAGCAAATGGTGTAGATTTACGAGAACCTTTGAAACCAAGAGCACCAGCTGATGACCATGCTACAGCGTTACCATGCACATCTGTAATCATAACAATAGTGTTATTGAAAGTAGCGTGAATGTGAGCAATACCAGATTCGATATTCTTTTTCACACGACGTTTACGTGTTGGTTTAGCCAATGTTTTTACCTCCTATTTTATTTTAATTATTTTTCTTACCTGCAATCGCAACAGCTTTACCTTTACGAGTGCGGGCATTGTTTTTAGTGTTTTGTCCACGGACAGGAAGTCCACGACGGTGACGGATACCACGGTATGAACCGATTTCCATCAAACGTTTGATGTTAAGGTTAACTTCACGACGAAGGTCACCTTCAACTTTGATTGCATCCACTTCGCGACGGATAGCGTCTTCTTGATCATTTGTCAAATCTTTAACGCGGATGTCTTCAGAAACGCCTGCAGCAGCCAAGATTTTCTTAGATGTTGCAAGTCCGATACCGTATACGTAAGTAAGTGAGATTACTACACGTTTATCGTTTGGAATGTCAACTCCAGCAATACGAGCCATGATTTCTCCTTTCTATATTATCCTTGACGTTGTTTGTGTTTTGGATTTGTTGGACAAATTACCATAACACGACCGTTACGACGAATAACTTTACAGTATTCGCAAATTGGTTTAACCGATGGTCTTACCTTCATGTTTCAATCCCTCCAATTATTTCGATTATTTAAAGCGGTATGTGATGCGTCCACGTGTCAAATCATAAGGACTCATTTCAACAGTCACACGGTCACCGACCAAAATACGAATGTAGTTTTTACGGATTTTACCAGAAACTGTCGCCAAAATTTGGTGTCCATTTTCCAATTCAACAGTAAACATAGCATTAGGCATAGTTTCTACAACTTTACCTTCAATTTCAATCACGTCTTCTTTTGCCACGCAAAAGTACCCCCTAAAATTTCGATTTGATTTCCTCTGAGCACAGAGGTAACAATTATAAGTCAGACTAAAGTATTATAACATGCTTAAGTCTGATACGCAAGTAAGATTATATAATTATTTAATTGCTGCAATCGCTTTTTTAACATCAGCGAATACATCGTCGATATCTTGGTTACCTTGAATATCTGATACAAGACCAAGCTCACGGTAATGTGCAATAATTGGCTCACCTTGAGCAATATTCACATCCAAGCGGCGTTTCACTGTTTCTGGTTTGTCATCTTCACGTTGGTAATAGTCTTCTTCCTTGTAGTCAGCTGGTGGGTTGAATACTTTATGGTAAGTTTCACCTGTTTCGCGGTGAATAATACGACCACTCAAGCGTTCAAGAAGGCAAGATGGATCCACTTCGATATTGATTACTCCCTCAAGCTCCAAACCAAGATCAACCAAGATTTGATCCAAGGCATGAGCTTGTTCGATCGTGCGAGGAAAACCATCCAAAAGGAATCCTTTTTCCTTAATGTCGTCTTGAGCCAAACGCTCTTTAACGATTCCGTTTGTTACTTCATCTGGTACCAATTCACCTTTATCGATGAATGATTTGGCCAATACACCCATTTCAGTTTGGTTAGCCATAGCAGCACGGAACATATCACCAGTTGAGATGTGAGCTACACCAAATTCTTCAACAATTTTTGCAGCTTGAGTCCCTTTACCAGCACCTGGTAGACCCATAATTAAAAGATTCATCTTACGAACTCCTTATTTTTGTTTTCAAATAACTCTATCAAGGTTTTAAAACCTTGGTAGAGTTATCAAAAACCAAAAGAGAAGGGACAGAAAGTAACCTTTCTTTCCCTCTCAATTGTTCATGAGAAGACTTAGTCTTCAAGATTCATAAATCCAACGTACTGACGTTTCAATAGGTAACCTTCGAGTTGTTTCATACCTTCGATACCAGTTGAAATCAAGATCAAGAGAGATGTACCACCAAGCGCGATTGAGCTTGTAAGGTGCATAAACTGTTGAGCCGCAATTGGAGCCAATGAAATAAATGCGAGAAATACAGCCCCGATTGTTGCCAATCTCTTAAGCAATGAAGACATGTACTTTTCAGTCTCACGACCTGGACGAACACTAGGAATGTAAGACCCATTCTTTTGAAGATTTTCAGCCGTTTTTTCAGGATTTACTTGGACAAATGTGTAGAAGAATGAGAATAAGATAATCAATATCGCATAAGTAATCATTCCACTAGGTGTATTATACGAGAGTAGTCCTTGTAAGTGTGATAACCATGTAACCTTCGAGAAGAATGGAAGAATAGTACTAGGAATTGTTGTAATCGAGCTAGCAAAGATAACGGGAATAACACCAGCTGGATTTACTTTCAATGGAAGGTAAGAACTCGTTGGAGCCCCCTGAACCAATTTAGTATATTGAATTGGAATTTGATATTCTGCCTGTTGAACAAATGTCGTAAAGAAGACAATCGCCAAACCTACCACAATTAACAAAGCAACTATGATATATGAACGAGTCAATTCTCCTGAACGAACATTGACAAAGAAATCCTCGTAAATCGTTGAGAACATTTTTGGAATAGAAGCAATGATCCCTGAAAAGATAATCATTGACACACCATTACCAAAACCTTTATCTGTGATTTGTTCACCAAGCCATGTCACAATTATGCTACCAGCAGTTAGAATTGTCCCAATCAATAGGTAGGTTGAAACATTTGGTGTTTTAACCAATGAAATTGATGAGAGAGTATTAAAACTTGCTGTAATACCAATCGATTGAACAAAGGCTAAAACAAGAGTAATATAGCGAGTCGCTTGGTTCAATTTACGACGACCAACTTCCCCTTGTTTGCCCCACTCCACAAATTTTGGATAGATATCCATCTGCAAAAGTTGGACAATGATTGATGCTGTAATGTAAGGACTAACCCCCATCGAGAAGATAGAGAAGTTATTCATAGCATTACCAGACACCAAGTTAAGCATGTTCAAGAAAGGTAAATCACTTAATTGTTTCAAACTTTCCGCATTGATACCAGGAACTGTTACATGAGTCCCTACACGAAAAAAACGAAAAATAATGAAGATTGTAAATAAAAATCTTATTACGAACGTTTTTTTGACTTTCAATGCGTCTTTTAATAGTTTAAAGAACATAATGAGTTACCCTCATTAGATGACTTCGATTGAACCACCTTTTAGCAGTGATAGCTGCTTCAGCAGATTTTGAGAATTTAGCTGCTTTAACAGTCAATTTCTTAGTCAATTCGCCGTTACCAAGAACTTTAACGCCTGATTTTTTTCAGCACGAACGATTCCAGCTTCTTTAAGAACTGCTGGAGTTACTTCTGTACCATCTTCAAAGACGTTCAATTGATCAAGGTTTACAAGTGCGTATTCTTTAGCGTTGATGTTAGTGAATCCGCGTTTTGGAAGACGACGGAACAATGGAGTTTGTCCACCTTCAAATCCTGGACGTACGCCACCACCGCTACGAGCTTTTTTTGACCTTTTTGACCACGGCACTGAAGTTTTACCGTTACCAGATGAAGTACCACGACCTACACGGTTGCGGACTTTACGAGAACCTTCAGCAGGTTTCAATTCATGAAGTTTCATTATTATTTTCTCCTCTTTTTGTAAAATGCTAGCGCCTCTAACCAAGTAAGGTAGCTTGATTAGAAACTCGCCTATACATGAAATTCAGTTTAAGTCGCAAGGTAACCCTCACGACTTAAATCAATTTTTATTTAACGTCTTCTACAGTTACCAAGTGAGATACTGCGTTGACCATACCACGGATAGCAGCGTTGTCTTCTTTAACAACTGAGCTATTCAATTTACCAAGTCCAAGAGCAACAACTGTTTTACGTTGTTCTGGTTTGCGTCCGATTGGAGACTTAGTCAAAGTAATTTTAATTTGAGCCATTGTTATCTCCTTTCTTATGCCAAGTCAGATACTGAAATGCCACGAAGAGCCGCAACTTCTTCAGCACGTTTAAGTTGTTTCAATCCTTCAACAGTCGCACGAACGATGTTGATTGGAGTGTTTGAACCGAGTGATTTAGATGTTACATCAGCAACACCAGCCAATTCGATGACGGCACGAACTGCACCACCAGCGGCAACCCCAGCCCCTTCAACAGCTGGTTTCAACAATACTTTCGCTCCACCAAATTCTGAACGAACTTCGTGAGGAATAGTTGTACCAACCATAGGAACTTCGATAAGGTTTTTCTTAGCTGCTTCAACTGCTTTACGGATAGCTTCTGGAACCTCTTGAGATTTACCAGTACCAAATCCTACGCGACCATTACGGTCACCAACAACAACAAGAGCAGCAAAACGCATGTTGCGTCCACCTTTTACAACTTTAGTAACACGGTTGATAGCAACTACGCGTTCTTCAAGTTCTACTGCATTATCTTTAAATGCCATTATTAAGTGTCCTCCCTATTAGAATTTCAATCCGTTTTCACGAGCTGAGTCAGCCAAAGCTTTAACACGTCCGTGATAGAGATATCCACCGCGGTCAAACACCACTTCAGAAATACCTTTAGCTACTGCGCGTTCAGCAACAAGTTTACCGACAACAACGGCTTGTTCTGTTTTAGTTCCTTTAGAAACTTCTTTATCAAGAGTTGATGCACTTGCGAGCGTTACACCCGCTACGTCATCAATAACTTGAGCGTAGATGCCTGTATTAGAACGGAAAATGTTCAAACGTGGGCGATCAGCAGTTCCAGAGAGTTTTCCGCGAACGCGACGGTGGCGTTTTTGGCGGAGTTTGTTTTTATCTGGTTTCGAAATCACAATTTTCACCTCTTAATTATAATGCTAGCTCATGAGAGCTTTTGGTAAAGAGACAATCCACAAAGAATTGCCATAAGGATAAAATCCTATTATTTACCAGTTTTACCTTCTTTACGACGTACGTATTCACCAACGTAACGGATACCTTACCTTTGTAAGGTTCTGGTGAACGAAGGCTACGGATGTAAGCTGCTGTTTGACCAACAACTTCTTTGTTAATACCACTTACAACGATTGAAGTTGCAGATGGTACTTCAAAAGTAATACCTTCTGGAGCTTCAACTTCGTCTTGGTGAGATTTACCAACTGAAAGAACAAGTTTTGTTCCTTGGAGTTGCGCACGATATCCGACACCGCGCATTTCAAGTTCTTTTTTGAAACCTTCAGAAACACCAACAACCATGTTGTTCAAGTTTGCACGTGAAGTACCGTGGATTGTTTTGTTTTCTTTTGAGTCGTTTGGACGGTGAAGTGTAACTTCATTGCCTTCAACTTTGATTTCAATGTTTTTGTTAAACTCACGAGTGAGTTCGCCTTTAGGTCCTTTAACAGTAACAACATTATCGTTGTTTGTTACTTCAACACCAGCAGGCAAAGTAATAACTTTATTACCAATACGTGACATAGTATTTAATTCTCCTGTTAGATTATCAAGCCACAAAGTGACTAGTTTTCACGGGGATGAGTTTCATAGAATATAATCAACGAAACTCGCACAAATCATTTGAGATAAGTGCTTAGTACCAGCTTCTTACCAAACGTAAGCGATAACTTCTCCACCAACGTTCTTTTGACGAGCTTCTTTATCAGTCAAAAGACCTTCTGAAGTAGAGATGATCGCAATTCCAAGTCCGTTAAGAACTTTAGGAACATCTTCACGTTTAGAGTAAACACGAAGACCTGGTTTAGAAATACGTTTCAAGTTAGTGATAACACGTTCACCGTTTTGTCCGTATTTCAAGAATACGCGGATGATACCTTGTTTGTCATCTTCGATAACTTCAACATTTTTTACGAAACCTTCACGTTTAAGAATTTCAGCGATACCTTTTTTAATGTTTGATGCAGGTACTTCAAGTACTTCGTGTTTAGCTTGGTTAGCGTTACGAATACGTGTCAAGAAATCTGCAATTGGGTCAGTCATAACCATTTTATATTTTCTCCTCTTACTAGTAGTTTGAATAATTCACTTGCTAGTTAATGATTGAGCTAGGCTCAGATTGTGTTAAATACATTCAAATTAGGTGAAACTAACTTAAATGTACCTTGTTTTTACCAAGAAGCTTTGGTAACACCTGGAATTTGACCTTTGTAAGCCAATTCACGGAAGCAAACACGGCAAAGTTTAAATTTGCGATAAACTGAGTGTGGACGTCCACAACGTTCGCAACGAGTGTAAGCTTGCGTAGAGAACTTCGCAGGGCGTTTGTTCTTAGCAATCATTGATTTTTTAGCCAATTTATTTACCTCCTAGATTATTTTGCAAAAGGCATTCCAAGGCCTTTAAGCAATTCACGACCTTCTTCGTCAGTGTTAGCAGTAGTTACGATAACGATATCCATACCACGTACTTTATCAACATCGTCGAAGTTGATTTCTGGGAAGATAAGTTGTTCTTTAACACCAAGTGTGTAGTTACCACGTCCATCAAATGATTTAGTTGGAACACCATGGAAGTCACGAACACGTGGAAGTGATACTGATACCAATTTATCCAAGAATTCGTACATGCGTTCACCACGAAGGGTAACTTTAGCACCGATCGCTACACCTTCACGAAGACGGAAGCCAGCGATTGATTTCTTAGCTTTAGTAATCAATGGTTTTTGACCTGAAATAAGTGCCAACTCAGCAGCAGCTTTCAAGAGTTTTAGCGTTGTTTACAGCTTCACCAACACCCATGTTGATAACGATTTTATCAACTTTTGGCACAGCCATAACTGAAGAATAATTGAATTTTTCAGTCAAAGCTGGAATTACTTCGTTAGTGTATTTTTCTTTAAGACGGTTAGCCATTTAATACTTTCTCCTTTCCTTCGTGATTAGTCAAGCACTTCGCCTGATTTTTTGTTGTAACGAACTTTTTTGCCGTCAACAACTTTGTAACCTACACGTCCAGCTACACCGTTCTTGTCAAGAACTTGAACGTTTGAAGCGTGGATTGGTGCTTCTTTTTCCACGATAGCACCTTGAGGGTTTTCAGCTGATGGTTTTTGGTGTTTTTTGATGATTGCAACACCTTCAACAACAACTTTGTTTACTTTTGGAAGAGCTTTAAGAACTACTGCTTCAGTTCCTTTGTCTTTACCAGCAATAACGCGAACTTTATCGCCTTTTTTTACAAACATTTGAGTATTTCTCCTATTATTTCTTACGCCCTAATGGGCACCCTGAACATTTCAGGGGACTAAGTTTGTGTTAATTCAGATTAAAGTACTTCTGGCGCCAAAGATACGATACGCATGTATCCACCTTCACGCAATTCACGTGCAACAGGGCCAAAGATACGAGTTCCACGAGGAGTTTTGTCATCGCGGATGATTACTGCAGCGTTATCATCAAACTTGATGTATGAACCGTCTGGACGGCGAGCACCAGTTTTTGTACGAACGATAACAGCTTTAACAACATCACCTTTTTTAACAGCTCCACCTGGTGTAGCTTGTTTAACAGTTGCAACGATAACGTCGCCGATGTTAGCGAATTTACGTCCTGAACCACCAAGAACTTTGATAGTCAAGATTTCACGAGCACCGCTATTATCAGCAACTTTTAAGCGACTTTCTTGTTGAATCATTTCAATTGTCTCCTTTTAGTTTTATTAGATAATAACAGCTTCTTCCACAACTTCTACAAGACGGAAGCGTTTTGTAGCTGAAAGTGGGCGAGTTTCCATGATACGAACGATATCGCCTTCTTTAGCAACGTTGTTTTCATCATGTGCTTTGTATTTTTTAGAATAGTTGATACGTTTACCATAGACTGGGTGGTTACGTTTAGTTTCAACTACAACTGTGATTGTTTTATCCATCTTGTCAGATACTACGCGTCCAACAAGGGTTTTACGTTGATTACGTTCCATTATTAGAATTGCTCCTTTCCCAATCTATTATTTGATTTCAGATTGCACAGTTTTAACACGTGCAATTTGTTTTTTCACTTCGTTCAAACGGGCAGTTTGATCAAGTTGACCTGCTGCAGCTTGGAAACGAAGGTCGAAAAGTTCTTTCTTAAGTTCGTTTTCTTTTTTAGCAAGCTCTTCTTGAGACAAGCCACGAAGCTCAGCAACAAACTTTTTGATTTCTTCAAGTTTCATGTCTTCTCCTTATTCTGCTTCACGTTTCACGAATTTACATTTAACTGGCAATTTGTGGCTAGCAAGACGAAGCGCTTCACGTGCAACTTCTTCAGAAACACCTGCGATTTCGAACATTACTTTACCACGTTTAACTGGTGCTACCCAACCTTCAGGTGCCCCTTTACCAGAACCCATACGTACACCGATAGCTTTAGCAGTGTATGATTTGTGTGGGAAGATCTTAATCCAAACCTTACCACCACGTTTCATGTAACGAGTCATGGCAATACGAGCAGCCTCGATTTGACGGTTTGTAATCCAGTGGCTAGTTGTAGCTTGAAGACCGTATTCACCGAATGATACTTCTTTACCACCTTTAGCCTCACCGCGCATTTTTCCACGGAATTCACGACGGTGTTTAACACGTTTAGGTACTAACATTTGTTATTTGCCTCCTTTAGTGTTTACGAGCTGGAAGAACTTCTCCACGGTAGATCCAAACTTTAACACCAAGTTTACCGTAAGTTGTGTCAGCTTCTTCCCAAGCGTAATCGATATCAGCGCGAAGTGTGTGAAGTGGAACTGTACCTTCAGAGTATCCTTCTGCACGGGCGATATCTGCACCATTCAAACGACCTGATACTTGAGTTTTGATTCCTTTAGCTCCAGCACGCATTGCACGTTGGATAGCTTGTTTTTGTGCACGACGGAAAGCAACACGTTGCTCAAGTTGGCGAGCAATTGTTTCACCAACAAGGTGAGCGTCCAAATCAGGTTTCTTGATTTCAACGATGTTGATGTGTACTTGTTTTCCAGTCAATTTGTTAAGTTGAGCGCGAAGAGCGTCAACGTTTGATCCACCTTTACCGATAACCATACCTGGTTTTGCAGTGTGAAGTGAAACAATAACTTTGTTTACAGCACGTTCGATTTCAATAGTTGAAACTGAAGCGTCTGCAAGTTCTTTTTGAATGAATTTGCGGATTGCCAAATCTTCGTGAAGGTAATCTGCGTATTCTTTTTCAGCATACCATTTCGCATCCCAGTCACGGATGATCCCGACACGCATACCAATTGGATGTACTTTTTGACCCACGAGTTTACCTCCTTATTTTTCTGACACAATTACTGTTACGTGAGTTGTGCGTTTGTTGATTGGTGAAGCTGAACCTTTCGCACGTGGACGGAAACGTTTCATTGTTGGTCCTTCGTTTGCGAATGTTTCAGATACTACCAAGTTAGCTTTCCAAACCAAAGTTGTTTTCTGCGTTAGCGATAGCAGAGTTAAGAGTTTTCTCAACAATGCGAGCTGCTTTGTTTGGAGTGAATTTCAAGATTGCGATTGCATCAGCAACGTTCTTACCACGGATAAGATCAAGAACAAGACGTGTTTTACGAGGTGAAACACGCACTGTACGAGCCATTGCTTTAGCTGAAGTAATTTCTGCCATTGTGTCCTCCTCCTATTAACGACGTGTTTTCTTATCGTCAGCTGCGTGACCTTTGTAAGTACGAGTTGGTGCAAATTCACCAAGTTTGTGACCTACCATGTCTTCTTGGATGTAAACAGGAACGTGTTTACGTCCATCATAAACTGCGATAGTGTATCCGATGAAACTTGGGAAAATCGTTGAACGACGTGACCAAGTTTTAATTACTTTTTTCTTTTCGTCATTTGCTTGAGCTTCAACTTTTTTCATCAAATGCTCATCGACGAAAGGTCCTTTTTTAAGACTACGTCCCATTTTGTAGTTTTCTCCTTTAAATTAAATGTACCACAGCGGCTTGCACTAAGAAGTGCTACCGAGTTGGCGGATGTTATGTGCTAAGCGACTAAATTATTTTTCGTTACGACGACGAACAATAAGTTTGTCAGATTTAGCTTTCTTGTTACGAGTTTTAAGACCAAGCGCAGGTTTACCCCATGGAGTAGATGGCGCTTTACGTCCAACTGGTGCTTTACCTTCACCACCACCGTGTGGGTGATCGTTAGGGTTCATTACAGAACCACGAACTGTTGGGCGAACACCTTTCCAGCGATTACGGCACGGCTTTACCAAGGTTGATAAGTGATTGTTGTTCGTTACCTACAGTACCGATAGTTGCACGACATGTACCAAGAACCATACGAACTTCGCCTGATTGAAGACGAACAAGTACGTATTTACCTTCTTGACCCAAAACTTGAGCAGATGCACCAGCAGCACGGATAAGTTCAGCACCTTTACCTGGTTGAAGCTCAATGTTGTGGATAACTGTACCAACTGGGATGTTTGCAAGTGGAAGAGCGTTACCAACTTTGATATCCGCATCTGGACCTGAAACGATACGTTGACCTACTTCAAGACCTTTAGGTGCGATGATGTAAGCTTTAACCCCGTCAGTGTAGTGTACAAGAGCGATGTTTGCAGTACGGTTTGGATCATACTCAATTGTTTTAACAACTGCTTCAACGCCATCTTTGTTACGTTTGAAGTCAATCAAACGGTAGTGACGTTTGTGTCCGCCACCTTGGTGACGTACAGTGATACGACCGTTGTTGTTACGACCAGCTTTGTTCTTAAGAGAAACAAGCAATGATTTTTCAGGAGTGCTTGTAGTGATTTCTGCGAAATCCAAAGAAGTCATGTTACGACGGCCATTTGTCGTTGGTTTATAAACTTTAATACCCACGTTAATTTCTCCTTTGATTATTCAGCTTCAGCTGCAAACAACTCGATTGCTTTAGAATCAGCTGTAAGAGTGATGATAGCTTTTTTAGTTTTTGAAGTGAAACCAGTGTAACGTCCAACACGTTTTTGTTTTGGTTTAACAGTTACAGTGTTCACGCTAGCAACTTTAACACCTTCAAATGCAGCTTCAACTGCTTGTTTGATCAAGAGTTTGTGTGCACGTGTATCAACTTCGAAAGTGTATTTTCCTGCTTCAAGAGCAATCATAGATTTCTCAGTGATAACAGGTTTTTTGATTACGTCATACAAATTCATTATGCAAGAACCTCCTCGATTGATGAGATAGCTTCTTTAGTAACAAGAAGTTTATCTGCGTTTACGATGTCAAGTACGCTTGCAGTTGCAGGAGTTGCAACAGTTACGTTTGCAAGGTTACGTGCTGAAAGTTCAGCGAATTTGTTTCCTTCTTCAACGATAACAAGTACTTTAGAATCGATGCTAAGAGCTGAAAGAACGTTTGCGAATTCAGCAGTTTGGAGCTGCAAATGAAAGAGCTTCAACTGCTACAAATTTATCTTCTGCAACTTTAGCTGAGTAAACAGATTTCAATGCAAGGCGACGAACTTTTTGTGGAAGTTTGTATCCGTAAGAACGTGGAGTTGGTCCGAAGACAACACCACCACCACGCCATTGTGGTGAGCGGATAGAACCTTGACGAGCACGTCCAGTTCCTTTTTGACGCCATGGTTTACGTCCACCACCTGATACTGCTGAACGGTTTTTAACCGCGTGAGTACCTTGGCGAAGGCTAGCACGTTGGCTGATTACGACATCAAATACTACTGATTCGTTTGGTTCGATACCGAAGATAGCGTCGTTAAGTTCAACTGTGCTAACTTCTTTACCAGTTTGGTCAAATAGTTTTACGTTTGCCATTTTTAACTGATTTCTCCTTTCTTATTATTTAGCAGCTTTAACTGCTGATTTGATAGTGATAAGAGATTTCTTAGCACCTGGTACGTTACCTTTGATAAGGATAACGTTTTTCTCTGGGATAACTTGTACAACTTCAAGATTTTGAATTGTCACACGGTTGCCACCCATACGTCCTGCCAAGTGTTTGTTTTTGAAAACACGGTTAGGCGCAACAGGTCCCATTGAACCTGGACGACGGTGATAACGAGAACCGTGAGCCATAGGTCCGCGTGATTGACCGTGGCGTTTGATAACACCTTGGAAACCTTTACCTTTTGAAGTACCAGTTACGTCAACAACATCTCCAGCTTCGAATGTGTCAACAGTGATTTCTGATCCAACTTCCAAGCCTTCAATGTTTTTGAATTCACGAATGAAGCGCTTAGGAGCTGTGTTAGCTTTCGCTACGTGGCCTTTGGCAGGTTTGTTGCTCAATACTTCGCGTTTGTCGTCAAAACCAACTTGAACTGCTTCGTAACCGTCTGTTTCAACAGTTTTAACTTGAAGCACAACGTTTGGAGTAGCTTCGATGACAGTAACAGGGATAAATTCACCTGCTTCAGTGAAGATTTGAGTCATTCCCACTTTTTTCCCTAAGATTCCTTTTGTCATGAGAAAATATTTCCTTTACTTTATTGTTTTTTCAAAAAGTTTTTTATGAGCGTTTTTTATGCTCAAAAAAGTTTTTAACGAGCGTTTTTATGCTCATTGAATCAAACTTTAAATTAAAGTTTGATTTCTACGTTCACACCACTTGGAAGATCAAGTTTCATCAAAGCGTCAACTGTTTTTTGAGTTGGGTTGATGATGTCGATAAGACGTTTGTGTGTACGCATTTCAAATTGTTCGCGAGAATCTTTATATTTGTGAGTCGCACGAATAATTGTGTAGAGACTACGTTCAGTTGGAAGTGGAACTGGCCCAGCAACTGTCGCACCTGTGCGAGTTGCAGTTTCTACGATTTTTTCAGCCGCTGTATCAAGCGTACGGTGTTCGTAAGCTTTCAAACGGATACGAATTTTTTTGTTTGCCATTTTTTCTCCTCTTTCGTCTATTTAAGATAATAGGCTAGCTCCTCAAGAAAACCAACACGGATTGCGTGGCAGTGCAACCAGGCGTGTCGCAACCTCTTGTATCATAGCTAAGCGCTGTATTTACAGCACCATAATATAATAACAAAAGAACCCACTCATTGCAAGGGATTTTTAAAGTTTTTTTCTTTTTTCTTTATTTTCTTTTTGACTAAACAAAAAAATCCACCTTCGATGGATTTTTTATCAACTTTCTTTAGTGTAGTCGTACCCCATGTGTTCATAGGCTTTAACCGTTGCAACACGTCCTGTTCGTGTTCGCATAATTAATCCTTTTTGAATTAGATAGGGTTCATACATATCTTCTACCGTTTCTCGCTCTTCAGCAATATTAACTGACAAGGTCCCTAGACCAACCGGTCCACCACCATACATCTCAATCATGGTTCGGAGAATTTTTGGTCGACATAATCTAGTCCTTCATGGTCCACATCCAACATAGTCAACGCCTTGTCTGCAATCTTATCATCAATGATGCCATCACCCATAATTTGTGCATAGTCTCTCACACGCTTAAGTAGGCGGTTAGCAATACGTGGCGTTCCACGACTACGACGTGCTAACTCTAGGGCAGCCTCAGGTGTTATAGTCATATCAAAGATTTCTGAAGTGCGTTCTATAATTTCCTTCAAATCTGGTAACTCATAATATTCCATATGACCATTAATCCCAAAACGAGCCCTCAATGGATTTGACAACATACCTGCTCGTGTGGTTGCACCCACTAAAGTGAACGGTGGTAACTCTAGGTGAACACTACGACTTGTTTCACCTGCACCAATCATGATATCGATGTAGTAATCTTCCATAGCACTATAAAGTACTTCTTCCACTGCCATAGGCATTCGATGAATCTCATCAATAAATAAGATATCACCCGGCTCCAAGTCATTGAGTATGGCAACCAAATCTCCAGCCTTCTCAATCGCTGGCCCAGACGTCTGCTTTAAATTGACGCCCATCTCATTAGCTATCACAAAAGCCATGGTCGTTTTCCCTAAACCTGGAGGACCAAACAAAAGAGTATGATCCAATGCTTCATCACGAAGTTTAGCTGCCTCTATAAAAATCTTTAATTGGTCCTTAACCTTATCTTGACCAATATATTCCTTAAAGTACTGAGGACGAAGGGTACGCTCAACATACTCTTCATCTCCTAGTAAATCATTATCTAATATTCTTGCCATAGGCTTATTTTAGCACAAAACAAAAAATGCAGTCAAAATTTGTCCATAAAAAAGAAGACAAGACTTGCCTTCTCTTTTGATTATTTCTTACCACCCTTAACTGGTGCCTTATCAGCTTTCTCTATAGCTTCTTTAATTGTCTTAGTATAGAGTTTAGCACCACGGTTAATAGAGTCGCTATCAGATCCAAAGTGAACCCCATCTGTACCATTCCAGATAGAAATATTTTCTTTAGCCACTTGATACCAGTCAGCAACCGTCACAAAGTCGTATTTCTTAGCCATCTCTAACTCATACTTACGTAACTGAATCAAAGACTGGGCCTCATTACCAGATTTACTACCATTATATGGTGTCACAAAGATAATATGGTGACCCTTAGGTAAATTCTTGATGATTTTATTAATAACGCCTTTATAGTCGTCAATCTCATTAACACCACCAGCAATGACAACATCCTTAGCAAGAGCATTACTATCCGCGTAATCTTTAAGCAAATCATTGATTGTTGATAGGTTACGACTGACAACTGCATCTATAGCGACATTATCAATACTTGATTCCAGCTGATCTTTTGATCTAAGAGCTACGGAGTCCCCTAAAACTGTCACTCCCTTATTCACACCAAATGAAGTAGCCTGACTGTTTTCCGCATTGGTACGCGTTAATTTCATCTTAGTCTGAGCTTGCGACAAACCATTAGCTTCTAAATCTTTCTCGAAGTTTCCTACAGCTGGCGCAAAGAGAGAAATAAGCACTGTAATTAAAGTAAGACCACTAAAAACATAAAGCACAATATGTCGGTACGGCGTCAAGTCTAAATCTATTCCAAAGAGACTGGCCTTTCTTCCTGCAATAAATGGCTCTACTATATAGTAGGAAAGTGTTGCGAAAACAATTGACAGAATCGTTGTCAGAATGACTGCAATAATATTATTGGTCAATTGACTAAAGATAATATATAGTGGCCAGTGAAAAAGATAGACACTATAGCTAATCTCTGCCAAATAACTAATAAGAGCAGGCTCTGATTTTCCAGGCAATTTCTCATGGAGGACACGGGCAGAGTAAATCATAACAGCCGTGAACAAACTAGCTAAAACAAAACCAAATAGATAGGTGATGCGTTCCTCAAAATGGAGAACTAGGCCCAACAATACGAGCAAGGCAAAACTTCCTACCATATAAAGGACCGTCTTTTTCAGAGTCCAAAGGCGTATATTTTTCTTGAACCTAGCGGTCGTTTCATACACACCAGAAAGTGTCGCAAAGAGCGAACCTAGGAAAAACGGATAGGCATGCGTAATTGACGAGAAATATAAGCGAGAAAAACTATCAACAAAGAAAGCACTAATAAACATTGATAGGAAACTCACCATAAAGCAGGCAAGAGATACCATAAAGACTAGGCTTCTAAATTTATTTTGATGTTTAACACGCTTAGCTAGGAACCAAAGCAAGGCACCCCAAAGAATATAATAGTGAACCTCAATAGCCAGACTCCATGTATGGAGGTAAATATGCTGGTTAAACTGGTTCTCATAATTTCCCCCGGTCAAAATCTCATAATAGTTAGTTACAAAACCGATAACAGAGGTGATTTGACGTCCAATACCTGCAATAAAATCATTTCGAACCAAGAGTGCCAAGGGGGTGCAGATAAGAACCATCAACACAAGTGGTGGTACTATCCGGTAGAAGCGTCGTCGCATAAAACCAAGGTAATCAATGCGATGCGTCCTAGATACCTCATCAATCAAAAGTGCTGTAATCAAATACCCTGAGAAGGTAAAGAAGACATCAACACCGATGAAGCCCCCAGGAAGAATACTTGGGAAGAAATGATAGATCAGAACCAAAAGAAGTCCTGTCACACGAATATAAGAAAACCAGTTAATTCTCATCCTTTAAAAATCCCCTGTTTAAATTTTCCTTTGTAGGTAACCTTATTTTCAGTAGTCAATTTTCCTTGACCATCGGCTTGACCAGACTTGAACTCTCCTTGATAAATCCAACCCTCATGAGATTTGAAGGTTCCTTGACCATTAAAGGAACCATTCTTAAATTCTCCCGTATAGGTATCACCATTATCATAGGTCAAAGTTCCTTGACCATTCAAACGATGGTTCTGCATCTGACCTTTATAGGCAATCTTAGTCCCATCAATCTTGATAGAATGTTGCGTTTTTATAGTCACCAAAAACAAGGACAAGGCGCATAAAATAATAACCCCTACTGTAATACGCTCAAATTGATTTCGGTCGATATCAATATTTTTAAAATCAAAATCCTTTAGTTGTTTAAAATTCATTGTCTATCCTTAATCCACTGTAACCAGTCTCGACAACCTGCAGTTACCAATTTGTATGTTTCTTCAAAGTCACCTGTATACCATGGGTCCGGAACTCCACCAGGTCTGAAAAGCTTGATTTTATCGTCATAACGCCCTGCAGATATCTGTAAAAGATCCTCAACATTTGACTCATCCATTCCCACAACTAAGTCAAAGAACTCAAAATCAGCCTGACTAATATGTTGTGAGCCCTTGGAAGAGTCAAAAGAAATAGCATATTTCCTTAAAATCTTTTGGGTTCCTTGATGAACGGAATTTCCATGCTCCCATGAAGACGTCGCGCGACTTTCGATATGTAAAGACTTTTCTTGGTCCAGCTCTTTCATCACAAATTCTGCCATTGGGCTACGACAAATATTCCCCAGACAAACAAATACAATCTTATTCATTATTCACCTCTTGCCCAAAACTATTAAGAGATATGCTCACTTATTTTCTTCGTCAAAATTATGAACACACTTTTAAATCATGAAAGTAGGTTCTCATTAATTTTCATTTAATCAATCCATATTATACCGAAAAACTAATCAAATAGAAAGGTTTCTTTCCTAATCATATCGAAAAATTAGTAACCTTTTTTAACAGTTGCAATATTCCTATTAATCTATATGTTTAAGGCGTGAGAAAAGAGAACCTAGTTTCCTAGATTCTCCTTTTGTTGGCTTTAGATATTTGACCAAACACTTTCAAGGATGTTTGTTTGTTCACGTCCTGGTCCTACAGAGAAAGTAGAGATACGTACACCTACCAATTCACCAACACGACGAACATAATTACGAGCATTTTCAGGAAGCTCATCTAAACTACGACAACCTGTGATGTCTTCTTCCCAGCCTGGCAATTCTTCATAGATTGGTTTACAGCGTTTCAATTGCTCAAGACTAGCTGGGTAGTAATCAATACGCTCACCATCAAGGTCGTAAGCCACACAAATTTACAGTGTCAAGACCTGAGAGAACATCGATACAGTTCAAGCTGAGGTTTGTGATACCTGATACACGACGGCTATGACGCATCACCACTGAGTCAAACCATCCTACACGACGTGGACGTCCAGTTGTTGTTCCATATTCATGACCAACTTCACGGATACGTTCACCTACTTCATCAAATAACTCAGTTGGGAAAGGACCATCACCAACACGACTCGTATAGGCCTTACATACACCAACGACCTTGTTGATTTTAGATGGACCAACACCTGAACCGATTGTAACACCACCCGCAACTGGGTTTGATGACGTTACAAATGGGTAAGTACCTTGGTCAATATCAAGCATAACCCCTTGAGCTCCTTCAAAGAGGACACGTTTGCCTGCATCAAGAGCGTCGTTCAAGATTACAGATGTATCTGTGACATATTGCTTAATTTGTTGTCCATAAGCATAGTATTCTTCAAAAATCTCATCGAATGATAATTCTTCAGATTCATACATCTTACTGAAAAGACGGTTTTTCTCAGCTAAGTTTGTTTTCAAACGATTAGCAAAGATTTCTTTGTCCAAAAGGTCTGCAATACGGATACCTACACGCGCAGCCTTATCCATATAGGCAGGACCAATACCTTTGTTAGTTGTACCAATCTTATTATCACCTTAGCAGCTTCTTGCAGTTGATCAAGTTTAATATGGTACGGCAAGATAACGTGCGCACGGTCAGAAATACGAAGGCTCTCTGTTGACACACCTTCCGCATGAAGATATTCCAACTCTTTGACAAGTGATTTAGGATTGACCACTACACCGTTCCCGATAACAGAGATTTTCTCTGGGAAGAAAATACCTGATGGAATCAAGTGCAATTTAAATTTCTTACCATCGATAACAATCGTGTGACCTGCATTGTCTCCACCTTGATAACGTGCGATCACTTCGGCATCTTGACTTAGGAAATCTGTAATTTTCCCTTTACCTTCATCACCCCACTGGGTACCCACAACAACTACTGATGTCATATTATTTTGATAACGGACAGCTCCACCTTTACGAGGCTGTCCCCACCTTTCTTGAAAAACTTCACGGTGGGAATTTCACCCACAAGTTTCGCGTTACAGTTTATTATAGCAGAAAAAAGGCTATTTGTTCAACGTTGAAAGCGCTTCTTACGAAATATTCTGACAGTTATGTCTCGGTTTGCGACTGGTTGCTTACTGTGTATTTTATGTAAAACTACCAGCTATTTTATGACTAAATAATTCTACTAGCTATTTAACCTGCTTCATATAATGATTTAACTGCCTTTGATTCTTTAAAATAATTGTCTTGTCAGAATAATTTTTAACAACTACATTATATTGCTCGACATATTTTTTAGAACGTCCGTCTAATAAAATCCATTTCACAAATGCAAAATCAAATTTCATTACAGTCTTCTGCCATGCTAGGACGTGTCTTTCCCCTATATGTTAAATAGCGCCTAAATGCCCGATAGAGACAATTAACTCTGTTAAAGTTGAAATAGACAATACAGTCAGCTTCCCTCATGCGTTCTTCATAAAGACAGGCCGAGTAATTCCCTTCAATAATCCAATCACGTTGTAGCATAAATGTTGATATATCGTCAGTCATTTCATCAACTGTTCGCTCTTGCCAATTTGATGTGAAATGAATTTTATCTAAATGAAGAACCTCACAATTGTAGTGTTGACCTAAAAAGTTTGCCAAAGTAGACTTTCCAGAGCCGCTATAGCCAATGATTGCAATTTTCAATACAGGTCTCCTTTTTCAATTCTGTTTCCTGACTAATATCATAACACAAAGCATATATCTTAGAAGGAATTATCATTTGGAACAACTCTCGCTTGGACAAACAAGCACGTAAAGTTCTGTTTAAAGTGAGTTCTTTCTTAGAAAAATAAAAAAAGAGACCTACAATCAAGTCTCTTTTCGATATTAAGCTGCCCCCTACAGGGCTCGAACCTGTGACCCATGGATTAAGAGTCCACTGCTCTACCAACTGAGCTAAGGAGGCTGGATGCTGTATTGGTACCGATGATCCACGGTTTGTATTGAACCCGCGACGTAAAAAAGCAGGTGGGCGACTCGCTACTAACTTCAGTTGCTTCTGGGTGAGCCAGCCTGCACACTGTTAATAGACCTCTGTCTCCCGATAATACAAAAATTAGTCGGTCAACACTTATATGTGGATTCGTATACCACAGCAATTTCTATGTTTTTATAATACCACTTTTGAAGATTATTGCAAGAGGAAAAATCAATTTTTTTGCAATCGTTTTCGTTGATTCCTCTCGTATTACCTAGATAACTTATCGATCCGTTCTTTATTAGCTCCAAGAGCTCTTTCATATTTCCCGGTTTCATTGGGTTGGAAATAATTCACACCTCTTAATTTATCCGGAAGATATTGTTGTTTGACCCACTTTTCAGGATAAGCATGGGGATACTTGTAATCTTGTGCATTGCCCAGTTCCTTGCTTCCAGCATAGTGTCCATCTCTCAAATGACGAGGAATAGGTAAATTCCCTGATTTTCTAAGGTCTGCCAAGGCAGCATCCATAGCCATATAAGCCGAATTCGACTTAGGAGATAAAGCTAAGTCAACAACTACATTGGCAATCAAAATACGCGCCTCTGGGAAACCTACTTTCTGTGCAGCTTCCAAAGCTGTAACCGTGTGAACTTGCGCATCAGGATTAGCTAAACCAATATCCTCGTACGCAATCACAGTCAAGCGTCGTGCTAGACTAGGGAGATCTCCTGCTTCAACCAAACGTGCTGCATAATGAAGACTGGCATTAACATCAGAGCCTCGAATAGATTTTTGCAAAGCAGAAAGCACATCATAATGTCCATCACCGTCTTTATCCATGGTGATATAGCTACGTTGTAAACTATTTTCCACTGTATCTAAAGTAATATGGCGAAGCCCATCTTCTGAAGCTGGCGTCGACATGACAGCTAAATCTAAGGAATTATAAGCCGAACGTAAATCACCATTAGTAGCCGTAGCAATAAATCTAGAGCATCCTCATCTAACTGGACATCAAAGTCAAAGCCACGCTCCTTGTCCTCTAGAACACCTAGGATAGCTTCCTTAATATCCTCGTTAGAGAGTGGTTCCAACTCAAATATTTGTACACGACTACGGATGGCTGGTGTGACAGAAAAAAACGGATTCTCCGTTGTAGCCCCAATCATGATAATATTACCATTCTCTAAGAGTGGCAATAAAAAGTCTTGTTTAGCTTTATCCAAACGATGAATCTCATCTAGAAGCAGAACTAAGCCACCTGAAAATTTAGCCTCTTCCGCAATTTCCTGCAGGCGTTTCTTGCTATCAACAGTAGCATTAAAGGTTCTAAAAGCAAATTTTGTTGTTCCTGCAATAGCACTAGCTATTGAGGTCTTCCCGATTCCTGGTGGTCCGTAGAGAATCATTGACGACAGCATATTCGCTTCTACCATACGGCGAATAATTTTACCTTCACCAACCAAATGCTTCTGACCAATCACCTCTGAAATTGTACGTGGACGCATGCGTAGAGCAAGATTATCTGGCATCTTCTCTCCTTTTTTAACTGATTTTTTCTTATTATAATAAGCATATACTATTTTGTTATAAAAAGAAATTATAAATAGTTCTTGTCAAACCTAAATTCTTATGATAGAATGTTTTGGTATGTGGTGCTAGCACATCCGTAATAAATTCTACCTAGGAGGAAAACACGAAATGGCTAAAGTATGTTACTTTACAGGACGTAAAACTGTTTCTGGAAACAACCGTTCACACGCTATGAACAAAACTAAACGTGCCGTTAAACCTAACCTTCAAAAAGTTACTATCCTTGTTGATGGTAAACCTAAAAAAGTTTGGGCTTCAGCTCGTGCGCTTAAATCTGGTAAAGTTGAACGCGTTTAATCTTATTGGATATTAAGAGAGATGACTCCAGTCGTCTCTTTTTTTGTTCATCGTCTTTCACTTTTGGCTATACTTATGTTATAATAAAGAACTAACAGATAATTCTTATAGAAAGAAGGTGTCAGTATGGGATTTACAGATGAAACTGTTCGTTTCAACCTAGACGACGGTAGCAAGGATGAAATCAGTAATACTTTGACAAATGTCTACCGTTCGTTGGCTGAGAAAGGTTATAATCCTATCAACCAAATCGTCGGTTATGTTCTGAGCGGTGACCCTGCTTATGTTCCGCGTTATAATGACGCCCGTAACCAGATTCGTAAATACGAACGTGATGAAATCGTTGAAGAACTCGTTCGCTATTATCTTAAAGGAAATGGAATTGACCTCTAATGCGAGTAATGGGACTTGATGTTGGCTCAAAAACAGTAGGAGTTGCGATTAGTGATCCCCTCGGTTTTACAGCCCAAGGCGTTGAAATTATCAAAATTGACGAGGAGGCTGAAGAGTTTGGTTTCGACCGACTAGGCGAGCTCGTTAAAGAATATAAGGTAGAAAAATTTGTTGTTGGTCTTCCTAAAAATATGAATAACACTGAAGGACCACGTGTTGAGGCAAGCAAAGCCTATGGTTACAAAATCAAGGAAATCTTTGGAATTCCTGTAGATTACCAAGACGAACGCTTGACAACTGTTCAAGCCGAGCGTATGTTGGTTGAACAAGCAGATATCAGCCGTGGTAAACGTAAAAAAGTTATTGATAAATTAGCTGCCCAACTTATTCTACAAACTACCTCGATCGAATGTTTTAAGAAAGTGTAATAGAGACCTAATAGTCAAGTGACAATCTAGTAAACTGCCAAGCAATATACTAGATTTCCTCACTATTCAGTGCTCTCTACAAAAAGGAGAACAATATGTCACACAATCACGACCACAACCATGATCATGAAGTCATCACTTTAGTAGACGAACAAGGAAATGAAACACTTTTTGAAATCTTGTTGACTATTGATGGACGCGAAGAATTTGGTAAAAACTATGTTCTTTTGGTACCAGCTGGTGCTGAAGAAGATGCTAATGGAGAAATTGAAATCCAAGCATACTCATTCACTGAAAATGAAGACGGTACTGAAGGCGACCTTCAACCAATCCCTGAAGATTCAGATGCTGAATGGGATATGATTGAAGAAGTTTTCAATAGCTTCATCGATGAAAACTAAAAAATAATCAATGCCATAGGCAAAGAAATGACTTGTTAAAAAGAGATTGGGATATTGTATCTCAGTCTCTTTTTTAGATATTTTTTTCTTAAATGTAAGAAATTAGAGGAAAATTGACTAAATGGTATTATCTGATATACTTTAAATAAGACAATTAGGGGATAAGACCCTTTTATTTATAACTATCCAAATGTCAACAAAGGAGTTTAATTGTGAGTCCATACAACGAAGACAATACTTTAGATTCAAGTGGCTACCAAGGTTATCATCGAAGCCACCATCAATCTCATATACAAGATAATCAATCCGAAAAGATTGAAGTGACAATTCAGGGACATACAGAAGAATCAAATTCGTCTCAAATAGAGAAAAAAACTAAGATTTCACTTCCATGGAAGCATAGAGGCCATATCCTGATTCTCAGTTTGATTTTGAGTATTTTTAGTATATCAGTTCCCTGCTTTACAGACTTTGCCAATAATATACAGTCTCAAAACCTTTACATTGCAAAAATGTTTGCCAATGGTAGCTTACCCTACTCTGACTTTTTTGCGACAGGCGGCTTCTTTTATTACTTACTAGTTTCTCTGGCTTTCCGTTTAGGATCAACTCTTTGGCTGATTCCTATTCAATTCCTTACCTACTATCTTTCTGGAAGTTACCTTTACAAGACTGTCATGCACATGACAAACCAGAAGGAAATTGCCACTCTAATTAGTATTATTTTCTATGTCACTAATGGAACACTTGGTTTTGGTGGTCTCTACCCTATCCAATTTGCTATGCCTTTTGTCCTAGGTGCCATCTTCTTCTTAACTCGTTACTTTGCGGGTCACAGTCGTGATGAAGCCTTTATTCTTTACGGCTTCGCTGGCACTGCGGGAGCTCTTTTTGAAGCTCGAACTCTTATTTTCTGGATATTGTCACTTGTGACAATCTTCGTTTACAACCTTGTCAACAAACACTTTGCTCGTGGTTTTTATCAAGTTCTTTGTATTATTTTTGGTAACATTCTAGTATTGTATCTATGTCTTTACTTTATCCTAAATTTACAAATTACATCGGACTATATTAACCAAGTTTTGGTTTACAACTTTACACAACTCGCTGTAGAAAAAAATGACTTTCTACTTACGTTAGCTTACCAAAGTTTGCTGTTATAGGCTCTGGATTACTTGTTGGTGCACTGACTACAAGCAACCACCTTCTTGGCGATGCTAAAGATAAGAGCATCAAGTGGGTACTACTCCTTAGTTTTATCTTTACAGTAGTTTACAGCTTGTTCTCTCAAAGCTTTGGGCTTTACAGTATTCTCAACATCGTACCTTATGGTCTAGTCTTGACAGCACTTTCTTTAGATGATGCTATTAAAAAGAGAGCAGAGCGAACTTCTCACCGACGTCGTAATGGTAACCAGATTCACACACTTAAAGTTTTTGGTATCTTCCTTAGTCGTAATTACTTCTTACCTATTGCAGTCTTTGCATTTGCTTTCGCGATGCCAATCATTATATTCCTATTTAATTTAGGAAATAATACTGAACGTAGTACTGTTGCAAATTACCTCGCTAAAAATACTAAGAAGGATGAAACTATCTACGTTTACGATTCATCAGCAAAAATTTATTTGGAAAGCGGTCGTAAAGCAGCCTCACAATTTGTTCTTCCAGAACTTAACACAGCTAAATCTAGTCATCAGAAAGCTCTCTCAGATACTATTATCCAAGATTCAGCACAATATATCGTTGTCCAACAAGATACACAACTACCTTCTGATGTTAAATCTACACTTTCAAAAAACTATAAAAAAGCCCCTGTAAAAGGCGTTGAACGATACACTGTTTACGTCCTAAAATAGGTCAAAAAATCAATATATAGTGGTTGAGATAAAAATATACCACAATATATTGATTTTTTTTTGCCTAGTGCTATAATTAGTAGCGAGGTGATTTTTAGATGATTACATTAGAAAAAGAAAAGGTTACAATCAACCCTGATATCAAAGTCATCAAACGTGATGGTCGTATGGTTGTCTTTGATTCAAGTAAAATATATGAGGCTATCCTAAAAGCAAGTGAAGCTATTACACCTATCACACCCTTGATTGAAGCAAAGTTGGAGGGAATTGCCAACCGTATTGTTGCTGAAATCAATGACCGCTTCACTCAAAATATCAAAATATATGAAATCCAAAGCATAGTAGAGCACGAGTTACTCGAAGCTAACGAATATGCTATCGCTCAAGAATATATCAACTATCGTACCAAACGTGATTTGAGCGTTCTCAGGCTACTGACATCAATTTCACCATTAGTAAACTTGTTAATAAAGACCAGGCTGTTGTTCACGAAAATGCTAATAAAGATAGCGATCTTTACAATACGCAACGTGATTTAACCGCAGGAATTGTCGGAAAATCTGTAGGACTTAAGATGCTTCCTCCACACGTAGCAAATGCTCATCAAAAGGGAGATATCCATTTCCACGATTTAGACTACAGCCCTTACACACCTATGACCAACTGTTGTTTGATTGACTTCAAAGGCATGTTGGCAAATGGTTTTAAAATTGGTAACGCTGAAGTTGAAAGTCCTAAATCCATTCAAACTGCAACAGCACAAATTTCACAAATCATCGCAAATGTTGCCTCTAGTCAATATGGTGGCTGTACTGCAGACCGTATCGATGAGTTTTTAGCTCCTTACGCAGAACTTAACTACAAAAAACACTTAGCTGATGCTAAAGAGTGGGTAGCTGAAGAAAAACGTGAAGACTATGCACGCGCCAAAACGCGTAAAGATATCTACGATGCTATGCAATCTCTTGAATACGAGATTAATACGCTTTTCACTTCGAATGGACAAACTCCCTTTACCTCCCTCGGTTTCGGTTTAGGGACAAACTGGTTTGAGCGTGAAATCCAAAAGGCTATCCTACAAGTTCGTATTTTAGGACTTGGCTCCGAGCACCGTACAGCCATTTTCCCTAAACTCATTTTTACCTTAAAACGTGGACTTAACTTAGAGCCTAGCTCACCTAACTACGATATTAAGCAACTAGCTCTTGAATGTGCAACAAAGCGTATGTATCCAGATGTCTTGTCATATGACAAAATCGTTGAATTGACAGGTTCCTTTAAGGCTCCTATGGGATGTCGTTCCTTCCTCCAGGGGTGGAAGGATGAAAATGGTGTTGAAGTTAATTCTGGACGAATGAATCTGGGTGTTGTAACCCTTAATCTTCCTCGAATTGCCCTAGAATCTAAGGGAGACCAAGATAAATTTTGGGAAATTTTTGAAGAAAGAATGGGAATTGCCAAAGATGCACTCGTCTACCGAGTTGAACGTGTCAAAGAAGCTACACCTGCTAATGCACCTATTCTTTATCAGTACGGGGCCTTTGGCCAACGTTTAGGTAAATTCGACAATGTAGATCAACTCTTCAAACATCGTCGTGCAACTGTATCACTTGGCTATATTGGGCTTTATGAAGTAGCATCTGTTTTTTATGGTAGTGACTGGGAGACTAATCCAGAAGCCAAAGCGTTCACGTTAGATATCGTTAAATCTATGAAAAATGCTTGTGAAAGTTGGTCTGACGAATATGATTATCATTTCTCTGTTTATTCAACACCATCAGAGAGTTTGACGGATCGTTTCTGTCGTTTGGATACTGAAAAGTTCGGTGTCGTGACTGATATCACAGATAAAGAGTATTACACCAACTCTTTCCACTACGATGTTCGTAAAAATCCAACACCATTTGAAAAATTAGAATTCGAAAAAGCATACCCAGAAGCTGGCGCAACTGGTGGATTCATCCATTACTGCGAATATCCAGTCCTCCAGCAAAATCCAAAGGCACTCGAGGCTGTCTGGGACTTTGCTTATGACCGTGTCGGTTACCTCGGAACGAATACTCCAATTGATAAATGCTACAAGTGTGACTTTGAAGGGGACTTCACCCCAACAGAACGTGGATTCATGTGTCCTAACTGTGGCAACACAGATCCTAAAACAGTTGATGTTGTCAAACGTACTTGCGGCTATCTAGGAAACCCACAGGCACGCCCAATGGTTAAAGGACGCCACAAAGAAATCTCTGCTCGGGTCAAACACATGAACGGTTCAACCATAAAATATGAAGGTAAACACCTTTAATAAGACCTAGAATACATTATAATAAACTAGAAGCAGCTGGATGATACCTTCCAACTGCTTTGCTTATTTCATTTTTAGAAAGGAATATAATGGGAAAATATCAATTAGATTATAAAGGTATGCAACAAGTGGAACGTTACCACGAAAAAAATGCAACCGTCAAAAACGATAAAAAAGCACGTGTCCAAGCCCTTTTGAAAAAAGCTGGAAAGAAGAAATAATATGATCTTACGCCGACCGAGTCAAACAGATAAAGAAGCTATCTTAGAGATGATGGCTGAATTTGAAAGGGAGCAATCTGCTCATGATGGTGGATTTTGGAACCCCGACAATTTTGTTTATGAAGAGTGGCTGGAAGAAAATATTCAAGCGGAAGCGGGACTCAATATTCCTGAAAACTGGGTTCCTGCTATCCAGCTGGTTAGTTTTGACGAAGCGGATCATGCTCTTGGTTTCCTCAACCTTCGTCTCCGATTAAATGACTACTTACTAGAAAAAGGGGGCCCATATTGGCTACTCTATCCGTCCATCCAAACGAGGAAAGGGTTATGCGAAAGAATCACTCCGTCAAGGCTTACAAGTAGCTAAAGACAAGAATATTCATCGTGCTCTGGTCACTTGTAGTATCAAGAATCCTGCTAGTCGAGCTGTTATATTAGCCAACGGTGGCCAGTTGGAGGACATTCGCCATGAAACTGAGCGCTATTGGATAGATTTGGAGTAGAATCATGACATGGAATACACCAAAACCACAGGAATGGAAGTCTGAAGAACTTAGCCAAGGACGTATTATTGACTACAAAGCTTTTAATTTCGTTGATGGTGAAGGCGTGCGTAACTCCCTTTACGTCTCTGGTTGCATGTTTCATTGCGAGGGATGCTATAACGCTGCCACCTGGTCCTTTAAGGCAGGAATTCCCTATACTAAAGAACTTGAAGAACAAATCATGAGGGATCTAGCTCAACCTTACGTACAAGGTCTCACGCTACTTGGTGGTGAACCCTTCCTAAACACAGGAATTCTCATTCCCCTAGTCAAACGCATTCGTGAGGAACTCCCGGAAAAAGATATCTGGTCTTGGACTGGTTATACTTGGGAGGAGTTGATGCTTGAAACTCCTGATAAACTAGAACTTCTTCAACTCGTTGACATTCTCGTTGACGGCCGCTTTGACATCACTAAAAAGAACCTTATGCTCCAGTTTCGAGGATCATCTAATCAACGTATTATTGATGTCAAAAATCTCTTAATCAAGGAGAAGTCGTTATTTGGGACAAGCTAAATGACGGTCAAACGAACTATGAACAAGTCGATCGTAAAGATATGCTATAAAAAAGTCTGAGCTTATAACTCAGACTTTTTATGCAATTTTAACAAAAACTAGCTCATTATTAGAGGATAAATCCTCACGATAATTAAACTCATCAAAAGACAATTTTCGTAAATCATTAATCGTTTGACAATTCTCCTCCATAACAGCTGTCAAAAAAGCCCCTCTTGCCTTTTTGGAAATCGTAGAGTGAGTCTTAAGAACCCCATTGCGGTCTTCCATAAAACTAACCGTGAATAACTGCTTACGAAGAGTTGGACTAAAAACATCCTCGAATTCACTTGAAAGCAAAGAAACAACCGGAACTTGACTCTCCTCTAAAAATTGATCATATTCAGCACGCCAATAGTTTTTTAAGGACTGACCATCAACCTTAATCTTCGTATGAAAGTCATGACGATGTTCTTGAATCGGGTAAAAAGCGGGAATGATTCCATAAAAAGAAGATGTGATAAATACTTGTTGGTCTAAGAATTCTTTTTCACATGTGGATAAGTCACTACGTTTGATGTGACGATACATCAGTCCATTAAAAAGCTCGATAGCCGGATAGGTTTTCGCTTCTCCCGATAAAATCGCAGCCCAGCGCTGCTTTTCTTTCTCAGCCTGCTCAGGCTTTATTTTATAAGCTGTGGATAATTCATCTGTGGACAATTTTGCCATTTCAGTTAGGATAGCCGCACTCTTTTCGGATAATTTTTGAGACGAAACTTCCTTACTGGCCTTCATTTCTTTTGCGGTTGGAATTAAAAATCTAATCATACTGATATTGTAAAGTCAAGCAGGCATTTCGTCAAGAATTCTCTCCAACAAAAAAGAAGCTAACGTTCGTCAACTTCCTTTTTTTGTTAGTCATCTAAATCAACAAAACGACCTAGAATATGTACATTTTCTGCGATGGAGACAAAGGCTTTGGGATCTGCCTTTCTCATATAATGCTTGAAGTCAGTATACTCTTCACGCGTAATAATCGCCAGTAATACTGCTTTCTTTTCGTGATTATAAGTCCCTTCCGCATCATTAATCAGCGTTACTCCACGGTGGAGTTTCTTCTGAATCATCCTTACAACTGGGTCAGGATTACTTGTGACAATCATAGCCTGCATTTTCTTTTGTTTTGTGAAAATCGCATCTGTAACTCGACTAGAAACAAAAATAGTCACCATTGAATAAAGAGCATATTTCCAACCAAAAAGAATGCCCGCAAAAACCATGATAATTCCATTGACAATCAAGGAGATATTACCAACATCACGACCTGTTTTCTTACGAATAGTGAGGCTAACGATATCAGTCCCCCCCACTAGAGATACGTGATTTTAAACCGAAACCAATCCCCGTACCCATGACCAAACCACCAAAGATAGCATTGATCAAAGGATCCTCTGTCAAGGTTACATGTGGCATCACCTGAATAAAAAGGGAGCTCATCGTTACTGTAATGAAGGTAAAGATTGTAAATTTATGGCCAATCTTGTACCAAGCCATAATCAAGAGAGGGATATTAATCGCATAGAAAGTCAATGATACTGGTATCTCAAAGCCCAAAGTTCTAACACTCAATGCCGATAAAACCTGTGCCAAACCTGTTGCTCCACTGGAGTAAACATGTCCAGGTTGAAAAAAGAAATTAACGGCGATTGACGATAAGAGACCATAAAGTAAAGAAGCTGAGACTTTTTCAGTATATTTTTCACGGGAAATACTACGTACAGCCTGCAAAACGCCCATTTTCTTCGCAGACTTTTTCGCTACAAATTTAACATGTTTATGAAGAGGTGCTTTATTCATTTTCTAAATCTACATGAAGGGCAAGTTCTTCCAACTGTTTATCAGCCACAAGACTTGGGGCCTGAGTCATAGGATCTGATGCCTTATTATTTTTAGGGAAGGCAATCACTTCACGGATATTATCTTTACCTGCAAGAAGCATAACAAAACGGTCAAGACCGATAGCCAAACCACCATGTGGTGGGAAACCATAGTCCATAGCTTCAAGAAGGAATCCAAATTGCTCATAGGCTGATTCTTCAGAGAAACCAAGGGCTTTCAACATACGTTCCTGTAGGTCTTTATGATTGATACGTAGACTTCCTCCACCAAGCTCATAACCATTCAAGACAATATCATAAGCTACAGCACGTACCTTGGAAAGATCTCCTTCAAGCTCTGCTGCAGAATCTTCTGTTGGCAAAGTAAATGGGTGGTGAGCAGACATATAGCGTCCTTCTTCTTCAGACCACTCAAACATTGGCCAATCGACAACCCAAAGGAAGTTGAACTTAGTGTTGTCAATCATGTCAAGTTCTTTAGCAATTTGATTACGCAAAGCACCAAGTGTGTTATTAGCGATTTCAAGTGTATCTGCTACAAAAAGAACTAGATCATTCTCTTCAAGGTGTAAAGCATCTGTCAACTTATCTTCAATACTTGTCAAGAATTTAGCAACTGGACCTGCTAGAGCTCCGTCAGTCATCTTAACCCAAGCAAGACCTTTAGCGCCAAATTGTTTGGCAAACTCTGTCAACTTGTCAATACTTTTACGTGAGTACTTGTCTGCATTTCCTTTGACAACAATTGCCTTAACAGCTGGTGCCTCAGCAAATACTTTGAAGTCTACACCCTTGACAACTTCTGTCAAGTCTTGTAAAAGCATGTCAAAGCGTGTATCTGGCTTGTCAGAACCATAGTTATTCATGGCATCATCATAAGACATGCGTGGGAATGGTAATGTAACTTCAATCCCTTTAGTTTCTTTCATAACCTTAGCAATCAATCCCTCTGTAATATCTTGGATTTCTTGCTCATTAAGGAATGACGTTTCCAAGTCAACTTGTGTAAACTCAGGTTGACGGTCTCCACGCAAATCTTCATCACGGAAACACTTAACAATTTGATAATAACGGTCAAAACCAGCATTCATCAATAATTGTTTAGTGATTTGAGGACTTTGCGGAAGAGCATAAAAGTGACCTTGGCTAACACGGCTTGGAACCAAGTAATCACGAGCACCTTCTGGTGTAGATTTTGTCAACATTGGCGTTTCAACATCGATAAATTCCAAGTCATCAAGATAATTACGGATGGCGTGAGTTACCTTTGCACGGAGCTTAAAGTTTTCCAACATCTCTGGACGACGAAGATCCAAGTAGCGGTAACGCATACGTGTATCATCACTAGCCTCAACACCATCTTTGATTTCAAATGGTGTTGTTTTAGCAGTATTAAGGACTTTAAGGTCTTCAACTTTAAGTTCGACAGCACCTGTAGGTAAGTTATCATTAGCTTGTTCACGCGCTTCAACAGTTCCTGTTACTTCAATAACAAATTCACTACGCAAGCTTTCAGCTGTTTCAACAACATTAGCATCCGCATTATCAGGGTTAACAACCAACTGCATCAAACCTTCACGGTCACGAAGATCGATGAAAATCAAACCTCCGAGGTTACGACGGCGAGATACCCAACCTTTCAAAGTAATAGTAGTTCCGATGTGTTCACTACGAACACGTCCGGCATACATAGAACGTTCCATAAATACACTTCTTTCGTTAATTTTTTAGTCTTAACTATTATAGCAAAAAGCCCATCAAAACCCCACCCATTTCAGGTTAGAATTTTAATAGACTTTCTTTTTTATAAAACTATTTGCCAAATTGTTTCAACAAATCACTAGTATCCACGTAATCCTCAGCAAACTCTTCAAAATCTTCAAAACGATAATCGGCTGTTTCTAAGTCAAGTAAACTATTCCAACGGAATCCGTAAACATCTTCAATGATAACACTAAGTTCATCAGTTTCCTCGTCTACCTGCCATCCCAAATAACGTTCCTGTGTTTCAAAACTCAAGACCACATCTTGACAATCTTGACGCCAAACTTGACCAAGTAATTGCTGACACATCGCATGATCACTTGCAGGCTCATCATTGAACCAAGTAATGTCATGTTTATCAAGAAAGGCAATCAATTGCCAAAACTGTTGTTGGAAACGAATGGGCATACTGCGATCAAAAGCCAAACTGAACTTTTCACTCCGTTTGAGCATATCAACTATACTAACCATACGCCCCCTACTTTTCTAACTGTTCGAGGACTGCAGCAAAGTTTTTAGTTAGCTCTTCGAAACTTACAGTAACTTCCTCACGAGTAGCATTATTTTTGACATTAACCTGACCTGACTCCACTTCACTCTCACCTAATGTGATAACCGTCTTGGCCTTGAAGGTATCTGCTGACTTAAATTGTGCCTTAATCTTACGTCCAAGATAATCACGTTCAGCCTTAAATCCTTGATAGCGGATAGCTTGAACTAACTCAAGAGCTTTGCCATTGGCACCTGAACCAAGTACTGCAATGTAAACATCCAGATTTTCTTCCACCGGAAGCTCAATACCTTGTTTATCAAGAACCAAAAGCAAGCGTTCTAAACCAAGTCCAAAACCAAAACCAGCTGTTTCTGGACCACCGAAGTATTCAACCAAACTATCGTAACGACCGCCTGCACAAATTGTCAATTCAGACTTATCAATAGTGGTAATAAATTCAAAAATCGTGTGGTTGTAGTAATCAAGACCACGTACCATATTAGTATCAATCACGTAAGGAATGTTAAGACTATCAAGCATGGTACGTACTTCGTCAAAGTGCGCTTGACTTTCTTCATCTAAATAATCAAGGATAGATGGAGCATTTTCAACGGCAACCTTATCTTCTTTTTCTTTTGAATCGAGTACTCGCAAAGGATTTTCATCCAAACGACGTTGACTATCTTTTGACAAACTTTCACGCATTGGTGTCAAATAGTCAATCAAGGCCTGACGATAAGCCAGACGACTCTCAGTATTTCCAAGGCTATTCAAATGAAGGGTAACATCCTTAATGCCAAGCGTATTAAAGAGTTGGTAGGCCATAGCAATGGTTTCAACATCTGTTGCAGGATTTTTTGATCCAAAGCACTCTACACCTAGTTGGTGGAACTCGCGCAAGCGTCCTGCTTGAGGACGTTCATAACGGAACATTGATCCAATATAATAAACTTTAACAGGTTTTTGGACCTCTGGCGCAAAGAGTTTGTTTTCTACATAAGAGCGTACAACCGGTGCTGTTCCTTCTGGACGAAGTGTAATATGACGGTCTCCCTTATCATGAAAATCATACATTTCCTTAGTAACGATGTCAGTTGTATCACCTACTGAACGTGAAATGACCTCGTAATGTTCAAACATAGGTGTACGAATTTCACCATAATTGTATTTCTTAAATGTTTCACGTGCAACATTTTCTACGTACTGCCATTTGGCACTATCCGCAGGTAAAATATCCTGCGTTCCCTTAGGTTTTTGAAGTTTCATAATGATGATACAGGCCTCAGATAGACCTGCCCTCCTTTTCCGTTATTACAGATATAATCACTCTATTCTATCATAATTTATATAGCTTTTGGGAAATGGTGGAGGATTTTTCAACGTCAGAAAGAAACAGACCTCTCGGCCTGCCACAATCATTAATCTTCCTTATAAAGAATGAAGGTCACAATGAAAGATACCACAACAGAAATTACAAGACCTGCAATAGCTGTGTAAAAATATTTAAGTGTATCTTCACCAATATACGCAGCAATCGTCAAGAGACCTGGGGAACCACCCGCAAAATTTCTCGCACCTAAAATACCAAGGAAGAAGCCACCTACTCCCCCGGCAACAATAGATCCTATAAGGGCTGCTTTATTTTGTAAAGTTACCCCATAAAGAGCCGGTTCCGTAATTCCACAAATCGCAGTAATCCCAGCAGATGAAGCCAGAGCTTTTTTATTGGTATCCTTAGTTTTTAAAGCAATAGCAAGGGCTGCTCCACCCTGAGCCACATTTGAAGCCAAAGCACCTGGCTGTGCAATCGTATCATAACCAATAGTCATACGGTTATTGATTCCAATGGATACTAAGCCATAGTGAGTTCCTGTTGTAACCATTAACGGGAAGGTTGCTCCTACAATTGTCGGAACAACCCATGGGCCAAAGTTTTCCAACCACTTAAAGAAGTCACCCAACCAGTTACCAATGACAGCACCAATTGGACCTAAAATCTAAAGTGTTACGATTGCAGTAATTAAGGTCGTAATCATAGGAACCAAGAAAAACTTCACAGCTTTTGGTGAAATTTTAATCGCAAAGCGCTCCACGTAACTCATAAACCAAACTGCCAAAATAACAGGGATAACCGTTGATGAGTAAGAAGTTAATGTAAGAGGAATACTAAAGAAAGAGACGCCATGACCTGATTCCTTGGCAGTTGTCACAATCTGAGTAAAAGTTGGGTGTAATAAAATAGCACCAATCAACATCCCCAATTGAGCATTCGTCTTAAACTGTCGAGCTGCTGAGGCACCTAAAAATACAGGTAAGAAATAAAATCCAGCATCGCCAATAAAATTAAGAACTTGATAGTTAACATCATCTACAGCTACTACCTTAAAGACAACCAAAAGGGACAAAACGGCCTTGATCATCCCTGCTGCTGTAATTACTGGTAAGATTGGGGTGAAAATCCCAGAAATAAGAGCTAAAAAGCTTTGAAGAGGAGTTCTATCTTGTTTTTCCGATGATTCCTTAGATACTTCATCCAGATCCAATAAACCTTCTAAAGCGCGGTATACATTTGGTACATCACTCCCAACAACAACTTGATACTGGCCACCACTCTTAGCCAAACTCACCACACCATCGATAGCTTTAACAGCCTCATCATCAGCTTTAGAATCATCTGCTAAGGTAAAACGTAAACGTGTAGCACAGTGTGTTAGATTCTGAACGTTCTCCTTTCCTCCTACAGCTTCTAAAATCTTCTGACCTGTCTCTTTATAATTCATGACACTTCCTTTCTATATTCATAGTCAAAACCACCCGTGAGAACGGGTGGCTTGCTCTTCGGCTGAAAGCCTCTGCTACCGGCCGAGGCCTAAAGGCCTACCGAATGGTTTCCCTTCAGCACCACCTTTGCTAGCTGACCCGTCTAGCGGGTCTCTTTAAGATTACTTTCTTTTATTCTTCTCACCTGTAAACGGATCATATTCCTCAAAAAGACTGAGCTGATCTGCTATCACGTCTTCTTGTAATTGATTACGAATATATTCTTCAATTCGCTTCTGATTTCGCCCAACCGTATCAACATAAAAGCCTCGACACCAAAATTTGCGATTCCCATATTTATACTTTAAATTAGCATGTCGGTCGAATATCATTAAGCTACTTTTACCCTTTAAATATCCCATAAATGAAGAAATACTTAGTTTCGGTGGTATACTCACTAACATGTGAATATGATCTGGGCAAGCTTCTGCTTCATGAATTTCAACACCTTTTCTTTCACATAATAACCGTAAGATTTGACCAATACTTGCTTTGTATTTCCCATAAATTATCTGACGTCTATATTTTGGGGCGAAAACAATATGATACTTACAATTCCATGTAGTATGTGCTAAACTATTATTATCCTGTCTCATCAGGGGTCCTCCTTTGTATATTAGTTAGTGGTCGGGAAACCTTATCTAATATAACACTTTAGGGGGACTTTTTTGATACATCGCTAAAAGCTTTTCGGAACCACTAGCACAGCTAGTGGTTTTCGAGAGACAAAAAGAGAGAACAGGCTGAGCCCGTCCTCTGCATTTTTTCTATTATGACCAAACTTTATCAGTAATTGTTTTAATCAATTTCAATTTATTCCACTCATCTTGCTCAGTCAAGATATTACCTTCTTCAGTTGAGGCAAAACCACATTGAGTTGAGATACCAAGGTTCTTAAGTGGTACAAGTTCAGCCGCTTCATGGATACGAGCAATAACAGCATCTACATCTTCCAAAGCTGGATTCTTAGAAGTAATCACACCAAGTACCAATTCAACATGATCACGGTTATTCCAAATCGTTGGAAGTGGTGCGAAGCTACCTGAACGCGCATCATCGTATTCCAAGAAGAAGATATCATAGTTCAATTGACCAAGATATTTAGCGACTGAATCATAGCCACCTTCAAAAAGATAAGTTGACTTAAAGTTCCCACGACAAATGTGAGTAGCCAAAGTCAAATCTTCTGGAAGACCTTCCAAAGCTTTATTGATAGTATATACATCATCCTCAGCAATTTTTGCCAACTCAGCTGTTTCTCAGGATTATTTTTTTCATTCTCAAACTGTTGAATCAAATAACCCCAAGTCGTATCATCCAATTGTACATAACGTGCACCCAAATCGTAGAAATGTTGGATGGTATCATGGTAAGCTTTAGCCAAATCATCAAGGAAATCTGTCCATGAATCATAGTAATCAGCATAAAGATCACTACGGTGGTCACGGTTAATGATGAGTGATGGACTTGGAATAGTTACTTTTGGAGTAATTCCTTCAGGAGTCACTGATTTAAGATATTCAAAGTCACGATAGAAAGGATGATTAGGATTTTCAGCAATTTTACCATTGATACGAACGTTAGTTGTACGTGTCTTAGCTCCATGGAATTTATATGAATCCTCTTGTTGGTAAGCTTCAAAACCAGTTAGGTTCCATAGGAAGTCAAGGTGCCACCAAGAACGACCAAATTCACCATCAGAAACGACTTGAAGGCCATTTTCTACCTCATGATGAACCAATTCCTTAACCAATTCATCTTGTACTTTCAACAATTCCTCTTGCGAAATCTCACCATTGGCAAATTTTTCACGTGCTTCTTTTAAAGCTTGTGGACGAAGGTAAGAACCAACATGATCAAAATGATAATGAACTTTACTCATAGTTATTTACTCCTTTTTATTCTTTCATTTAATGTAATAATAAGCCTATTCTAGCACTTGCTGTTATAGCTGTGAAATATGTATTTACTATCAAATTGTATAGTTTTTAACTATATGTTTTCTTGAGAAGTTTTTTGTCAAGTAACTTTACTTTACAAAAAAGATATGTTATTCTGTTATAGTTGATTTAAAATCAAGAACATAAATATTAATTCGGAGGAAATAAAGAAATGGCAGTACCTGCACGTCACACTTCAAAAGCGAAGAAAAACAAACGTCGTACACACTACAAATTGACTGCTCCATCAGTACAATTTGACGAAACAACTGGAGATTACTCACGTTCACACCGTGTATCACTTAAAGGATACTACAAAGGACGTAAAATCGCTAAAGCTAACGCAGCTAAATAATAGAAGGGAGATACCATGCGCGTAAATATTACACTTGAACACAAAGAATCTGGTGAACGCTTGTACCTTACTTCAAAAAACAAACGTAACACTCCAGACCGTCTTCAATTGAAAAAATACTCACCAAAATTGCGTAAACACGTAATCTTTACTGAGGTAAAATAAGGATTCAATACGAATCAATACAAAAGAAAAACGCTGATTTCAAGCGTTTTTTCTTTTTGTCAATTGCAGTTTATTGCACTGTATTTCAATTCAAACTCTACCTTTTTATCGTAAAATCTGATTGGACACGGTTTGTGTCCAAGTGATTTATAAATAGCTTTATATCAACCTTTAGCAAGGTTGTACAACTTATTCATAAAAAATAAATAGATCTGATTGAATGAGATCTTTCATTTTTCTGTCAATTAAGCAAATTAAATTGACCAAATAAATTGTTGATATATAAAAAATTAAGTAAGTGTATTACAAAGATAGTCTTCTTTATTTATAGTGCTATAATGAATCTATTAGCTTATTTATGATAGAGGTATCGTTATTGATCAATCCAGAATTTTACAAAACACTTGCAAAAATATTCTGTGGGGATGAAACAGAATTATTTACCTATAAAACTGGCCCACAGTTAGTTTTTTTAATAGCTATTTCGGTTTTAGTGATGTTTACCGTCAAGGGTTCCCAACAAGATGGGTTTATGTAAATGATAAATTACTAAGTTTCTCTGAAACTGGTAAACTTGATCTTTTTTTCAGCATTATATTGAGCAAACAATATCTTTTAACAGAACGTCAAAAAGGTGAAGTTGATTCTTTAGAATACCAACAAAAGGTTTTAACGGAATTAAATAAAGTCTGCTCAATTTATTCATTGTATTTGTCAAAAAAAGGCAATGAATTCTTCTTAGTAGAAACCGATCAAGATTTAGTAGAAATCGGAAAAGGTGGATTTGCAGATATTTTTCTACAAAAATCTACAGGATTAGTATTAAAAAAATTAAATGAAGACTCGGTTAGACATGAATCGCTAAGAAGTCGATTTCGTAGAGAGTTTGAAATTACAAAATCATGTTCAGATATTGAAAGTATTATAAATGTATATGACTTTAATATCGATAATTATTCCTACACAATGGAAAAAGCGGATTTTACTTTAGCTAATTATATTAAAGAAAGCGAATTACCAGATGAATCAAAATTTAATATTTTATGGCAAATACTTCACACTATATCTCTAGTGCATAAACGAGGAATTTTGCACAGGGATCTAAGCCCTACTAATATTTTCTTCATAAACGGAATAGTTAAAACCACCCGTGAGAATGATATGATACCTCTTAAGTAGACAAGGTAAATACCTAAAATCTACTTAAGAGGTATTTTTATGTCTAGAAGAGAAAGATTCACCCCATACGAGAAAGAACAAGCTTGTCTCGATTATATTAATGGTAATCGTTCTAGATCTGAGATATGTAACTGTCTCCATATTTCCACAAGGACGATTCAAGATTGGGCTACCATCTATAAAAAATATGGGTTTTTAGGATTCACAAAGAAAACAAAAAAACGTTCCTATTCAAAAGAATTTAAAATGGAACTTGTAGAAAAATGTATTAGTGGTGAGGCTTCATCTATTGATTTAGGTCATCAGTATGATATTTCTTCAGGACTTTTAAGAAAGTGGATTAGGATGTATAATGCCAATATAGAACTTAAGGATTACAATCCAAAACGGGAGGTCTATATGGCAAAAGCAAGACGTAAAACCACTATTGATGAACGCAAAGAGATTGTCAACTATTGTATTGAACATAATCGCAATTATAAGGAAACGGCATCACTTTATGATGTTTCTTATAGCCAAGTGTATTCGTGGGTGAAAAAGTATGATAGTGATGGTGAAGAAGGTTTAGTTGACAAAAGGGGTCATCACAAACTAGATGATGAGGTTGATGAATTAGAACGTTTACGAAGAGAAAATGTGCGCTTAAAATGTCAGTTAGAAGAAAAGGATATGACTGTTGAACTCTTAAAAAAAGTGAAAGAATTCGGAAGGATGTGAGGCTAGGCAAACAGCGCCACGAATCAAAATACTTAGCGATCGAAGACTTCAACACCAACAAAGGGTGGAGCATTAGCTGGATGTGTCATCAGCTCGGCATTACGAGGTCTGCATTTTATAAATGGAAACATAGAATAGTTCCAGAACAAGAACAATTAAACAGCGAAATTGCGGAATTAATTAAAGAATATGACGAACGTTTTTCACACATCTTGGGATACCGAAGAATGACCGATTGGATCAATCATTTCAATCATACGAATTACTCAAGAAGGAGAATTCACCGAATTATGAAAGTACTCGATATCCACGCTTTTATCCGTAAGAAAAGGAAAAAATACAAGACTGCCAAGCCTAAAGAAACTGCAGAAAATAAGTTGGCAAGAAACTTCTATACAACTGCTCCGAACAAAAAATGGGTAACAGATGTTACAGAGTTTAAGATTCCTAACTCTCATAAGAAACTCTATCTTAGTGTCATACTTGATTTATATGACCGCTATCCTATTGCTTTTGTCATAAGTGGTCGAAATGACAATCGGCTGGTCTTCAAAACATTTGACAAAGCCATTGAAAAAAATCCCGCAGCGAAGCCTATATTTCACAGCGATAGAGGGTTTCAATATACCAATAAGAACTTTCAAAAAAAGCTGAAAGATACTGATATGATTCAATCCATGTCAAGAGTGGGCCATTGTATTGATAACGGACCAATAGAAGGTTTTTGGGGAATTATAAAATCGGAAATGTATCAGATGTATGAGATTTCAGATGAGGCCTCCCTCCGATATGCCATCAAAGACTATATCCGATTTTACTGTCAAGAGCGTCCACAAAGTAGGTATGACTGTAAAACGCCTTTGGCAGTAAGAAACGCTGCCTTATCATCAGAACATCCTTTGTCATACCCAATCGCTAAGAATAACAAAATTGAAAAGTACAAGTCTAAGTGGTCTGCATAAAAAAACAGACACTTTTTTAGATATTTAACCTGTCTACTTGACAGGGGGCATATCAGAACGGGTGGCTTGCTCTTCGGCTGAAAGCCTCTGCTACCACGTCCTCTTGTAATTGATTACGAATATATTCTTCAATTCGCTTCTGATTTCGTCCAACCGTATCAACATAAAAGCCTCGACACCAAAATTTGCGATTCCCAGATTTATACTTTAAATTAGCGTGTCGATCAAATATCATTAAACTACTTTTGCCCTTTAAATATCCCATAAATGAGGAAATACTTAGTTTCGGTGGTATACTCACTAACATGTGAATATGATCTGAGCAAGCTTCTGCTTCATGAATTTCTACGCCTTTTCTTTCACATAATAACCGTAAGATTTGACCAATACTTGCTTTGTATTTCCCATAGATTATCTGACGTCTATATTTTGGGGCGAAAACAATATGATACTTACAATTCCATGTAGTATGTGCTAAACTATTATTATCCTGTCTCATCAGGGGTCCTCCTTTTGTATATTAGTTAGTGGTCGGGAAACCTTATCTAATATAACACTTTAGGGGGACTTTTTTGATACATCGCTAAAAGCTTTTCGGAACCACTAGCACAGCTAGTGGTTTTCGTGAGACAAAAAAAGACAAACATCAAAAACGATGTTTGTCTTCATTCTGAATCAGAATTTTAATAGGAATTCTGATTTTTTTATGCAAATCCATTTAAAAGCCAAAGGGTGTTTAATTATTATTTATTAAAATATAGATAAATATCATTTGATTAGTATTTGTTAAGTAGGAGTGCTTAATTCAAACGACATCATTATAATGCTTATCACATACATTAAAATAATAAAAAATTGAAAGAAGGTTGAAAAATAAAAATAACATGCTATAATTATAGCGTCTATATGAATAGGGAACATGGGTAGTAGTAACTCGAAGCCAACCTGTTTGTAATATTTTGACTCTTTTGGGGAGAGTTGAATGATTACTTGTTGGTACTTGGTGCTATGTGATATGGTATTGGGATAGGGTTATCATACCGATGTTTTGATTTGTAAGATGGGGATAGAGCGTAAGTAAAGGGGACGCTCTTTAAAATGGGGAGAAGTTTTTATGAAATATATGTAAATTAGCAATACTGCTGGATTCAAAAACACTTTTATTAGCAAAGCGTTTTTTCTCCTGCAGTTTTTTTATTTATTAAATAGTGTATTTTTAAATTCGGGGGAGAAGACTAGAAAATCTCAAAACAATTGATATCCTTGGGTGATATGAGTTGCCTTTTGTCTTAACTTTTTGAATTTTATAAGTAATGATAGTCTTTTAATTGAGACCTTTTTCTTTATCTACTTTACATCATTTGCAAAACAAGACCAATAGCGAGGGCATTCCCTTTAATGCTTTTGGAGAAAGGATAACTCATTTTCCTTTTTATTGGGGATAATAAAGTGATAATGTAGAGTCTTATTTGTCAATATTATATTGATTTCGTATAGGTCATAGGGGGGATCATATGGGAAAATTAAATATTATGGTTGTCTTTGGGACAAGACCAGAGGCAATTAAGATGGCGCCGTTAATTCTTGAGTTGAAAAAACATCAAGAAACCATTAATACTATTACAGTAGTCACAGCTCAACATCGTCAAATGCTTGACCAGGTTTTGGAGACTTTTGAAATAGTTCCTGATTATGATTTGGATATCATGGGAAAAAAATCAATCACTTCAGGAAATTACTTCTAAAATTTTGGCTAATTTTGATCCAGTTGTTAAGAAAGAACAACCTGATTTGGTTTTAGTTCATGGTGATACTACAACAACTTTTGCTGCTGGATTGGTTGCATTTTACAATAAAGTAAGTATTGGTCACGTTGAGGCTGGGCTTAGAACTTATGACAAATATTCACCATATCCAGAGGAAATGAATCGTCAGGTGACGGTTGTGACTAATTCTATCCATCATGCTGTTAAGCTGGTAGATCTCGGTATTAGTACTAGGATTATTGGTGGTAAGGTTAAACATTCAACAGATGCCTCTATTGGAAGTACAGCTCTGGAACAAATCAGACAACTGAATTTTGATTGTGCTTTCATTGGTGCTAATGGAGTTGATGCCAATTATTTCACAATGCCAGATATGGAAGAGGCGGTCATTAAACGAACAGTGATAGCTAATGCGCAAAAAGCCTATGTTCTAGCTGATGCTTCTAAACTTGGTCAGGTTACCTATGCTAAGGTAGCCGAGGTTGAGAAAGTAACCATAATCACAAATGCTTCGGAAGAAGGGCTCCTTAAATAATTAAAAGAAAAAACGAGGGTTATTGAAGTATGATTTATACTGTGACGCTAAACCCATCAATCGACTTCATTGTTCGTATCGACAAGGTAGAGATTGGTGAAGTTAACCGTATAGAGAGTGATGATAAATTCGCTGGCGGTAAGGGTATTAATGTCAGCCGTATTCTACAACGTTTAGGAATTGACAATACTGCTACGGGCTTCATCGGTGGTTTTACAGGACGTTTTGTTACAGACAGTTTGGATGCTGAAGGTATTAAAACTACTTAGAATGGTGAGGCTGTAATGGTATTAGGAAAAGTAAGTGATTTTTTAATCAAGCATCAAAGATTGTTAACGTACTTAAGTATTTTTGCTGCGTTAATGTTATTAATGCGCTTAGTGTATGATGATGTTTTGATTGACCATGATAATCCCATCGTTTTAGCAATCTTTATAGGAATACTAGTTCTTTGGACCCTAGCATCTTACCTTAATCGAAGACAGCATATGCTATCCCACTTTATCTTACAGAGTTCGAAACTTATTAACGTCTATGCTGTAGACTTAGATTATCGTTTTATTGCGGTTAATAAGAATGATATTCGGCTCATGGAAGAAATCTTTTATTTCACTCCCAAAATTGGTGACTTTCCAATGAATTATCTTAATAGTGAAGATGCTGCGCGTTTAAAAGCAAATGTTGATCGTGCGAAAAAGGGTGAAACATTTATATTTATGGATACTATTAAGACAGGCGACAAAACGCTTTACTGGCAAAATATGTATTCTCCCATTTATAACAATCGCCAAAAAGTGATTGGTGTTTTTTGTTTTGTTCTTGATGTTACAGAGCAGAGACTTCATGAACTTGAAATACAGAGGATGGCATACGAAGATGTTTTAACACGGGTTCATAATCGACGATATATTGAGCTTGCTTTTGAGGAATGTCTGACACGTAAAGAAGAACAAATTACGGTTATTATATCTGATTTGGATAAATTCAAGGAAGCAAATGATACCTTTGGACATGCTACGGGAGATAAGATTCTAATTGAATTTGGTGATATTTTAACGAAGATAATGCCTGAAAGTGCTGTAATAGCAAGGTTAGGTGGAGATGAATTTGCGGTTTTACTCCCTGGAGTTTCTGAAAATCAAGCTGAATTTTTAATAAAACTTGTTCAAGCAGAAATGACTCTCAAAGATATGGGGATTACAGCATCTTTAGGTGCTTATACGGACTCTTATCAATCACATAAAAACTTCGTTGATTTTTTTGCAATAGCTGATAAGAAAATGTACGAAAATAAAAGTCAGAAAGGAAAATCAAATGTTTGACATTATTCTAGTCGATGACGGTAGTGGAGCTGATTTTGCACCGTTATTTGCAATAGCTGATAAGAAAATGTACGAAAATAAAAGTCAGAAAGGAGAACGTCGATGATGTTTCAAGATGTTGTTATTGTCATTCCTGCCTATGAACCTGATGACCGTTTGTTGGAACTTTTGAAAAATATTCGGGATAAGGAAAATCAAATGTTTGACATTATTCTAGTCGATGACGGTAGTGGAGCTGATTTTGCACCGTTATTTGCAATAGCGCAGAGTAACTATGCTTGTCATTTGCAAAGACACGCTGATAATAAAGGAAAAGGTCGTGCTTTAAAAACGGCTATTTCATATATTTTGGACAATTTTCCTAATGCCAAAGGAATTGTGACGATTGATTCTGATGGTCAACATACCTACGAAGACATGATGAAATGTTTGGCTGAATTTTTGCAACATCCTGATAGTTTGGTGCTGGGTGTTAGAACATTTGAAAAATCTGTTCCTTTACGTAGTAAATTTGGAAATTTATTGACAAGAGACGTCTTGGGTGCTATGACAGGTATGAACGTTTCTGATACGCAAACGGGGCTTCGTGTGATTCCTATGTCATGGTTGCCAAAACTCTTAACCGTGGAGGGTGAACGGTATGAATTTGAGATGAATATGTTACTTGAGGCAAAAGAGGACAATATTCTGATTTGTGAAGTTGGCATTGCAACGATTTATTTGGATGAAAATCAGTCGTCGCATTTTGATGCGATTCGTGACTCGATTAGAATTTACAAGGTTTTCTTCAAGTACATTTTTTCAGCATTGTTTTCCTTCTTGGTTGATATTGTTGCTTTTACGATTTTAATTTCTTTGTTTAATGGATTGAGTTTTAGTACGGTGACGTTAGCTTCGATTTTAGCGCGTGCGATATCATCTGTTGTTAATTTCACCTTGAATCATAAGGTGGTCTTTAAACGAGGTCAATCAAATAGTGCGATAAAATACTTCACTTTGGTGGTAGTACAGATTGTTTTGTCAAGTTTATTGGTAACAGTTCTAGGAAATGCCTTGACGATGCTGCCAATTTCATTGGTGAAGATTTTAGTTGACGGTACACTTTTCTTTGTCAGTTATTTTGTGCAAAAACATTTGATTTTTAGTGGAGGCGAGAATGAAGGCTAATAAGAGGATACTCTATTTCGTTGCATTTGTAACGACTGCCTTTTATTTAACTTGGCGTTTGGTGGCGACTATTCCGTGGCATGATTCATGGTTTGCGCTGATCTTTGGGATTTTATTGTGGGGAAGTGAGGTAGTTTCAGCCATTACAGGCTACATTCTCATTTGGAATAAGCAAAAGGACTTTGAACTTGAAAAGCCTGAGATTGCTAAGGAGCGTTACCCAGATGTGGATGTTTTGATTGCAACGCATAATGAGGATCCAGAGTTGCTTTATAAGACGATTAATGCCTGTACTTTTATGGAATATCCTGATAAGTCTAAGGTGCATATCTACGTCTGTGATGATACCAATCGTCTAGAAGTTGCCAAATTGGCTGATGAGCTTGGTGTTGGTTATTTTGGTTTGGCGGATAATAAAGATGCCAAATCAGGAAACTACAATAATGCTTTACGTCAGACGTCATCACCTTTGGTGGCGACATTTGATGCGGATATGATTCCTTATCGTGAATTCCTGTTGGAAACTGTGCCTTATTTTGTTGAACAAGTTGAGGCTTATGAAAATGGTGACGATTATGATAAGTCAAAAGTTGGTTTGATTCAAACGCCACAAAGTTTTTACAATGCTGATATTTTCCAATTTAACTTGTTTTCAGAATCAACCTTACCAAACGAACAAGATTTCTTTTCCAAAGAAATTAATGTTTGCAATAATTCGCACGGTGCAGCGGTTTATACGGGGTCTAATACGGTTATTTTCCGCAAGGCGATTGAAGATGTTGGTGGTTTTCCGACAGATACCATTACGGAGGATTTCGAGCTAGGTGTTCGGATGAATGCGGCTGGTTATGTAAATTATTCGACGAAAAGTCCAATGGCTAGTGGGTTAACGCCAACAGATTTGAAGAGTGTCATCAAACAGCGCACGCGCTGGGGACGTGGCGTTATTCGCAGTAGCTACAATATGAATATCTTCTTTAATCCCAAATTGACAAAGGGGCAAGAATTGTTTATATTAATGGCTATCTTTATTGGTGGTCTTTCTTTAGACGGTTATTGTATATCTTGGCACCGATTTTATATACGGTTTTCCATGTGCGTGTGGTGGTGTCAAATATCTGGCTACTGTTCCTATTCTGGTTGCCAAGTTACGCATTGACACACTTGTCAATGCGAGAAGTCTCAAAACAATACCGAACACAGGTTTGGGGAGAAATTGTGGAAACGATTTTTGCTCCGTATTTGTTTATTCCCATGATGTTGGAGTCCTTTGGCATTAGCGAAAAAATTTAAGGTGACACGTAAGGGAAATGATACGTCGTGGACGTTGTACCTTTATGCGCTTCCTTATCTTGTTTTATGGGGATTAGCCGTTTATGGGTTGGTGACTTTTAACTATGGAAAATTTGGTTCAGAGCTTTTTTATGGAAGTATTATCAGTTTTTGGTTGATTTATCATATCATCAATTTGACCTTTGCGATTTTCTGTGCGCTTGGTCGTCCGATTTATCGCTCAAGTGAGCGTTTTACTGTTGATGAAGCTATGGTTATTGAGGTTGATGATGATTCTTACCAAGTGAGAGTCTGTGATATTTCAGAAACGGGGATTTCATTCTATACGGATTTACCATTGTATTTGCCGAAAGAAAAAGAACTGACGCTTAATTTGCAATCACGTGATTACCATGCGAGGGTAAAAGGTCATGTTGTTCGTGTTTTTTTGCGATTGATAATGGTTGGCGCTACGGCGTTCAATTTTTCAGAAATTCCTGAAGCTGATAAGCGCGAATTTTATCAGTACATTTATGACCGCATTAATCACAATCTTCCGAAGGAAAAAGACCCTTGGATGACAACATGGGATGATTTATTTGAGAACTTTAGTCAACGTTTCCAAAATAATGAACGTCCTGTTTCAGCCTATGACCAAGTAGCTTTTCCGAAAGTTCGTGTTAATGAAGAGGTTCAGGTTGCTGGAAAAAAATGCCAGCTTAGAAAGACAGATTATTATTACATGACATTTTCTGGAAAATTGACAAATCCTAAAAAAGGACCGAATGTCGCATTTACCTACAAAGATTTGCCAATTCAGTTGACTTTTGTGTCCTATGATATTGATAGAGACGAATCGCTTTATCGAGTTACCAATTTAGCGGATTTGGATAGCTTACCTGCTTTTAAAGCCTTAGCAAATGAATGGAGAGGGAGAGTATGATTAGTATTGCTAGATTACTGTTGTTCTTTGTGATTACCATGGGGTACAATGCCTTTTTCCGTAATACTGTGAAGATGAATCGCAGTCTGACATGGGTGTTTACATTTTCAGTCATTACATTGGTATTGTACCTTGGTAGTTTGTTAGGCTTTATGTTGCAGACCGTGTATGTCATTTCTGTTTTGGGCTGTCTTTTGAGTCTTTATTATCTTTGGGCGGTATGGAAAAAGAAATATCGCTTTGGGAGACTTGATTATATTGCGCTTGGAATGATGGCTTATTTGCTTTTGTTTGGAATAACGCTCTGGCATTCACCGCTTTTACATTATGATAATTTTACGCATTGGGCAACGATTGTAAAATTTTTCCATATCAATAATGCTTTGCCAACACAGCAGGATACGATTATTAGTTATTATACCTATCCTGTTGGAAGTTCACTTTTCATTTATTTTTTCACGACTATCGTAGGCTTTTCAGAAGGTAGTATGTTGGTCGGGCAATTCTTCTTGATTGCTTCCAGTCTTTATGCCATGTTTGCGGCACTTCGTGATGATCGACGTGTCTTAATGGTTAGCATGATTTTTGCTTCGTTTGCTGTTTTTAATACGTTCAACGTTGCTATTCGATTAAATAATTTGCTGGTTGATTTTCTGCTTCCTACCTTTAGCCTTTGGCAGCCATAGCAGGTTGTTTTGTCTATCGTAATCGTTTCTGGTTTTTGTCGCTAAATACGGCGGTAATTCTTGGATTATTAAGTATCGTCAAAGTAAGTGGACTTTTCTTTGTCGCTCTCGTTTTAGTAGTTTATGTGGTTTGTATTGTGCGTTTACTTGTTCGTAAAAGAGCACGTTTAAAAGCACTAGTGCTGCTCATAATGACCTTGCTAGTCAGCTGTCTTCCTTTTGTTATTTGGCAAAAGCATGTGACGGATAATTTCCCAAATGCCTCAAGTGCAAAGCATGCGGTGTCCATGTCAGAACTTGGTCAGGTATTGACTGGAAATCTGTCAGGCGACCCACAAAAAATTATCACTCTTTTTGTCAAATCGGTGTTTACGTTTGACAGTTTGGCAAGCAATGGAATTTTGATAATCAATCTGATTATGCTGATTGCCTTTATTGTGATTGGCATTCGTTTGAAATATAAGAAATTTGTCTTGTTGACTTGGGGATTTGTTGATATTTCGATTGTGACTTACTATATTGGCATTTTACTCATGTATCTGACAGCAATGCCGACTGATGAAGCGTTAGAATTAGCAGGATTTGAGCGCTATGCTTCGAGCATCGTTATCTTTGCTTTTGGTTGTTTGACCATGGCTTTAGCATGGGTAATGGACAAGTGTCTGTATGAAAAAATCATTAGTAAACGTAATGCTAGGTCTTACAAGAGCTTATTTAATAAACACTTGTACCAATACGCGAGCCTTGTTTTGACAGTTTATGCCATTGGAATGTTCTTGTCAGAAAATAATAGCATTGTTTACAATAACAATCAGGAAACAAACGAGGTCGTAAAAGAAATTCATCAGTTTACTGGAAGTCAGAGTAATTCGTCAACGGATAGAATTTTGGTTGTAACAGCAGATAAGGAGAATGTAGATAATTATTTTGTCCAATATGCTAGTCGTTATTATCTGTGGGATGTCAATGTTGATGCCAGAGAAAATTTTGTGACGGCTGACCAAGAATTTTTAGATTTAATGGCATCATACAGCGACAGCGCAACAAGTTATTACCTCGGCAATGAAAATATCGATACTATAGATGGTTCCAATTTAACAGACGATGACTTTATTGCACTCTTAAAAACGTATGACGAAGTCTTGATTTTAGATGACCATTATACGTTTAATGCCTTGACGAAAAAACTATTTGGTCGGACATATTCCCCAGGATTGTATAAAGTATCAGATATTCTTGCTGGAAAAGGGTAAGTTTTCTAGCTTTATCAAGCATAAGTCTTGATATTTCAAATAAAATATTCTATTATAACAAAAAATATGTAGAAGGAGGCGGAGTTTGTGACTTCGCCTCTTGTAGTGCTCAAAAGACTTTCTTGAACATTGGAGAGGAAGCTAAGATAAGTCCGTTTGAATTATCTGCTCTACTCATCACACAAAGCGAGGTCCTTAAAAGATACAATCCACGTTCTACACACTCAACACTAGCATAGAAAGATCTCATATCCGCAAAAGCAATATCAGATTTTGGTTCCCGTGAACAATCAAAATAGCCCATTATCTATCTATTTTATAGTTGTTTTCCCAATATTCCCTTTCACCTTTTCCTATGCCTTCTGGTAATTGCTTCAAACATTGTCCCATACTTTGATATTTAACAATTTCAGTTATTTCAGCCAAAGAAAGTCGATGAGATGCTCTGCTAAAGTCCGTATCGAAGTAATCAACCTCTTCTATTTCAACTAAAATCTCATAATTTTGACCAAGATAATATTTAATTTCAGACGGTACTAACTTCTCTGATTCTTACTGAAGTAAAATAATTGAATTAAAAACCATGAAAATAAGATTTTCATGGTTTTTCTATTACTCAAAGAGGATCTCCTATGACAAAATTAGAAACATTTAGATGGCGTATGTGGCATGTTTATCTCCTTATTTTTATAACCATTCTACTTACAGGTACATTCGTTCGCTATGGTTATAGACTTCAAGCCGCTTATTCCTTAGACGATAGACTTTACGACTATACTAACAAAAAAGTTACTGTAACATCCTTTCAAAACGTCAAAATTGGAAACTTTAACGTTTTAGGTGTTAAGTTTGGAAATGAAAAAGCACTGGAGAGAAGTCAATTAGTCGTCGGTCGCACCTATCTAGCCTTCAAAGAATCTAGGTATAAAGCATCTAAACACAAGAAGGACCCTAAAAATTATGATATTATTCACTTTTATCAGCTTGGTAAAGATACTGGAAAAGGATACACTATTAATGTACTAGACCTTGCTAAGAAACTAGGATATGATGATCCCGGTTCCATGGATAATACCATGTTCTCCGATGGTAGGAATGAGTTTGTGAAATTTTCCTCCTATGACAACGAAAAAGAATTCTATGTCAATTTACGCACCCATAAGGCAACTAAAACCAAACCAGCAAAAGTCAGTCAATACTACGGATTTGCTAAACCTTACCGCTATCTCCTTTCAAAGGATAATTTTTCTATAGGTCATAAAGATGATCCCCTCACTATCAACTCCATGCCCCTTATCTGGACCAAAGAAAGAAATTTTGCTGATTACAAAGATCAAGACGATAACGAATACAGTGACCAATCGCTCAAAAAAAGATTCAGCCTAATTATCGTAACAACTGATTCACTTAATTTGGATGATGCCATTAAACTCCAAAAAGAGTTAACACCAGATAAGGAGGATATCTATTGGTATTTTACAAGTACTGATACAACGACTGGACACCCTGAGCAAGTTAAAAGTCAAAAAGATTACAACCTACTAGTTAAGGAGAGTCATAACTAATATGGTAAAAAATAACTTCAAATACCTTAAAATTACTATACCCTTGATTTTATTATTGACCATGATTGCTATCTTTTTCTATTACAATGCTCAAGAAAATATTAAAGGGTTTTATAAAACTCGTGGATTTCAAGGAAAGGTGCAAATAACTGGTATCGGATGGGCAGATAAAATTACTTATCGTATGAATAAAGAAGATGAGGTTAAACATTACCTGATTTTCCATATTGATTATCAAGAGACCATTAATAACAAAAAAGAACATGTAAATACTCAACTGCCTCTCCATATTCAAGATTTACTCTATCCTCACATTGCTAGCCCAACAGAAAGCGACTCAGATTTTAGTCGCCAAAATAGTGAATATAAGATTTTACCTGATGAAAGAGAATATGGGGACGACTTTGTTAAAAAGTCTATTAAAATCAACCCTAGAAATCAAAAATTTATCAATGATATCTCTAAAGCTCTAAGATCCGAGAAAGATTTAAAAAATATTATTGTTCAGATAGAATCTGTACCATACACGACACTCTATACTTATGAGAGGGGACATTCTAAAGCGCTAGGTGGCTATTATGATTTTTCACTTAAAGATACTCTACGAAACAAACAACTTACTGTCCAATTGAGTTTTCCTTCTGGTTCCACGACTAAAGAAATTGACTTACATTCTCAATTAGAACAGGTACTTAAAAACTCTGAACTACCAGATGGATGGTATATCTTAAATCAAAATAACGACTTTCCAAAAGAGGTACATATTGATGACAATCAAATTAGAATTAACTGAAGAAAGAACTCAAAGAGAATTATCTGAGGAAGAATGGGCTTTCCCTATTTGGAGATGGGCGGCTTTCTCACTATTTGACACCCTAATACTAGTTAGTCCCTTGACAAGAGAATTGATTTATCCTGGAGGGAGTGATTCTCGTTTTTACCTAGGTAAATCATTGGGTAACTTGATGCTAGATGATACACAACGCTTCATCTTTATTATTATCATTCTAACTCTATTGCTACCTGCTTTTGCCTTAATCATAGAAAGCCTATTATTTTCAAAAGGGTATCCTCTACTTTCAATAATATGTAGCTGTCTAATTTTTGTTAGTGCAACAGTCCTATTTGTCTATAGTCTCAGTATTGTCCCAGATTTTTGGAGCTTTACAATTTATAGTTATATGCTTTACCTTCTCTTCAACATAGGTATCTCCCTCAGAAAAATCAATAGAATCATCAATCTTAGGCAGAATAATACCAAAGCATAAGAGCCTCTATCCACATAGTACTCCCCTTTTAGTATAGGAATGACACAAACGAAACAAAAAGTCATTGTCCACTATGGAGTTGACCACCTAGCTAAAAGCTTCCATATTAATTTTGAAAATCATTTTAGGAATACTCTAGACTCATGTCCCAGAAATAAATTTCACTCCTTTGGTAGCAAATAAACAATGTAATTCATAGTAAAAAAGATCAACACATTATTGTTGATCTTTTATTTTCACTCTAAATCTTTCAGAATATCTGTAAACCTATGTGTAAACATAGCTGTCATCCCCCATATATTTTCTGTCAAGTTTCTGTAAAAAGGAATATGACGTTCACTATACCCAAAATTGTATTTTTCTCTGTTTTTTACTAGGAAAAATGGGAAATCTTTTGCATCACTCAAGGTAGAAGTAACTTTATAATAAATCGGATTCTCTGTCAATAACGTGTCAACATAAACTGTAAACAACCGTTTCACCTCTTCATTTGGATGAATATCCTCCCAATTTTCTATATTTATCTTTCCAACAAAGCAATGGATGGTTCTCCCCTGATGAATCAGATAATCAATCTCTCCCCAAATGTCAATTTGATCAGGAGTTAAGTTTAGTTCCTCACAAGTTTCTCGTATAGCAGCTTCTTGAAAAGTCTCACCGTCTTCGACACGCCCACCTGGAAAAGAGACCTCACCCGGTTGAGAAATATGCTCACTTCGTACTTGGTAAAGGATTTGATACTTATCAGTTTTTACATCATATATCAAGGGTAAGAGCACTGCATAGCGTCCTTTCTCCCCTAGTGGCTTCGGCTCGTAATGAGCTAGTTTATCTTTAATAGTCATAAGAACTCCTTGACTTCATATTATCATAAAAAAGAAGTTATCCCTATTATATAAAATTTTTATATATAAAATATTGACATATCTTTCTAAAAGAGATACACTCAATGTGTAAAATAATTATATATAATTTTTATACATATCTAAAAACAAAGGAGCACACTATGTATTTTCCAACATCGTCAATCCTGATAGAGTTCCTAATACTAGCTATTATCGATAGAGAAGACTCTTATGGCTATGAGATTAGTCAAACCATAAAGCTTGTGGCTAATATCAAGGAGTCAACACTTTATCCTATTCTAAAAAAGCTTGAAAAAGCAGGCTATATGACCACCTATAGCCAAGCATATCAAGGGCGTAAACGTAAATATTACAGTATTACCCAAGAGGGAAAAAATCATCTTCAATTTCTTAATGAAGAATGGTTAACCTATAAAGAAACCCTCGATGGTATTGTAGAAGGGAGATTAAGACATGACAAGGACTGAATATATAGCCAAATTAACAAAATATCTACGAAAATTACCACAAAAGGACTATGAAGAGGCCCTCGAATATTTCATGGAATATTTTGAAGAGGCTGGACCTGAAAATGAAGCTCAGGTTATTGCAGAATTAGGTACACCTAAGGAAGCAGCACATGAAGTCATTAGTCGTCTTCTAGACGAAAAGATTATTGAGGATAAGAGTAGCTTACGTAATAAAACAACTATCCTCTGGATTGCGATTCTAGCTGTTTTAGCCAGTCCAGTCGCCTTACCAATTCTACTACTCTTCCTAGCTATGCTATTGACACTTCTTTTGATTATTTTTGCAGTTATAGTGACTGCCTTAGCTCTTACCTTTGCCTTGCTCATTAGTGGTGTTTACACTTTCTTTACAAGCTTCTCTCTCTTAAATGTTTCACTAGCTTCAACACTGTTTGGAGGAGGTCTAGGTCTATTGATGTTTGGAGGAGCACTCCTACTACTTTTGATTTCATTTGAAATCTGTAAACTTATTGTAAAGCTAATTACCCTATTGATTAAATGGCTCATCAAGAAAGGAAGAAAATCATGAAAACTTGGAAAAAGATTATCCTCGGAGTGTCTCTTATCTCTCTATTTTTAGGAGGAGGATTAGTAGCTTGGGGTTATAGTCAAGGTGGCTTGACAGATTTACAAAATCAAACTAAAAGTGAGCAAGATTATGTCAAGAAAGAAGTTGAGAACTTCAATAAAATTGATATTAAAAGTAGTAGCTACAATGTGCTTATAAAAAATGGTGACGTTGACAAAGCAACGCTTTCTTACTACCAAAAAACAAAAAATCCAATTGACACATCTGTAAAGGATGGTCAATTGACTATCAATGATAGCAACTCTGAATTAGATTCAACTTCTAACAAACATATTAACTTTTTCGGATTAAAAGATTTAGTAAGGCTTTCTACTCTCAACGAGGAAGTCAGAAATAAAACCATTGTCATTACACTCCCTAAAAAACAAACGATTGATTTTTTAAAGGTTGATTTAGCAACTGGAAATCTAGATTTAAGTAATAGCACCATCAAACAAGCAGATATCAATCTAAATGTAGGGGACCTAACTTTTACTAAATGATTGTCAGCAACCTAAAAGCTAACCTTGATGTTGGTAGTGTTGATAGTAATCATACACTTTTTACTAACTCAGATTTATCTATTGCAATGGGAGATTACTCTGGAGATAACCTGATTTTCAATAGTCACAATAAACTTGATATTACATCCGGTGATATTGAAATAGCTCTTAAAGATTACACGCTCAATGTTCAAGCCGATAGTCATTCAGGAGAGGTCGACATCACAAATAACCTTAAGATCTCAAAGGATAACACACTAACCATTACCTCAGACCTCGGTGACATAACTGTTGAATAACATAAAAAGCCAGCTCACATTAGAGCTGGCCTTTAGTTTATTCATTTTCAGACTTTGGTCTATAAATAATAATACCTACAACTACAAATAAGTAAGAAAATGAATAACATACGTACTTGATCTGAGATTTGTCCTGTCATTGAAATAGTTTGACGAAGACCTGATACGGAGTAGGACATTGGTAAGAATGGTTGGATGACCTTAAAGAACTTAGGACTAAGTTCAATTGGATAAGTTCCTGCACTAGAACCTAGCTGCAAAAGGAGCATAATCATAGAAGCAAATGCACCATATCTATCATCCCAACCCACAAGAGCTGTAACGAGCGCCATTAAAGTCCATGCTGCAAGGAGAATCATACCAAATGTAGATAATGGATGATTTGGTTCAACTCCCACAAATCGAATGGCAATATAAAGGGCAATTGCAGCCATAGTCGTAATGATACCATTGATAAAGAACTTATTCTTAGCCCAATCAAAACGGCTCGTAAAGTTTCTTCCTGTCAAGCTCTTAGCAAAGATAACATTAGTTGAAAGAGCGACGACCATAAGAGAAACAGAAATCATATATGGAGCCATCCCTACACCATTAGTGTCAACCTTATCCTTATCAGTTTTCTTCTCTTTGAGCGGAGCACTAACCATTTTTGCATTGTCTGAGTTTACAGATACAAGAGATAGTTGCTGATTAGCCTTATTTAATGAATCAGACAATGTGGAAAGGTTAGTTGACAGACTTGTCAATCCATTTGTTAAGGTATTTCCGCCCGTTGCTAATTGTTGAGCTCCTGTATTGAGAGCACTTGTACCACTCTGAAGGGTAGCAAAACCAGTCATTAAACTACTACTGTTAGCATCTAGAGTTTGAGCACCACTGGCAATCGTTGACACAGCACCAGTATAAGTTGACAAACCAGTTGAAAGTGCGCTTGCACCTGTTGCTAGAGTACTTTGAGCAGTTGACACACCTGAAGCCACTTGAGTTGCTCCTGGTGATAATTGATTGACAAGTACTGAATTGACATTAGCAATATTAGCTTGCATTGATGATACCGTTGAGGAAGCTACAGGGAGAAGAGCATTCGCCGAACTTGCAATGCCTGAAATAGACGTTTGTAAAGAAGCTAAACTACTTGAATCTCCGCTACTAGTTGTTGTCGTACCTGTCAAGCTAGATAAAGCAGTTGACATACTTGACACATCAGATGCAATAGTTGAAGCATAACTACTAGCTGTAGATCCTGCATTACTAATTGCCGATGTAATCTCTGCTTGTTGATCTGCTGTCAAGCTTTGATAAGCAGCTGTTCCTTGTACCGCAGCCAAATCATTTGCTTATCAGTTGCACTAGCTGTTGCTATAGAGCTAGCTGCAGAAGAAATATTTGAAAGATAAGTCACTATTGAACTTGTATCTACTGATGTTGTTGATGTTCCACTTGGTAATGATGTATTACTTACCGCTGTATTAAGATTTTGAATTGCTGTATTTAAATCAGTTAAATTAGTTGACAGGGTTGACAACTGTGCTTGCTGTTCTTCAGATAAACTTGTTGCTGTAGCCATTTGACTGAGCGCTGTCGACAACGAATCTGCACCTGTAACTAAGGTATTCATGGCCTCTGCTCCTGATACAAATTGACCTGCAGCAGAATTAACAGCCTCAGAGTTCGCGTTTAACTGTGACAAAGCGCCTGACAAAGTTGACACACCTGAAGTATAGGCAGACGCGCCTGAACTCAAGGTATCAACACCTGTAGCCAATGTTTGTGTAGATCCAGCAAGAGTTCCTAAGCCATTTGATAAGGTCTGACTCCCAGACTGAAGTGCGCTTGCACCTGCATATAATTGACTAGCCCCATTCGCTGCAGTTCCCATACCACCCTGAAGTTGAGACATACTCCTAAAGACAGCTCCAACATAAGTTGATGTAATATTTTTAGAAACAGTATCCTTCAACTTAGACATGGCAGAATCGCTCATTTTTGAAGAAACGAAGCTATGTCCTGCTGTTGTTTGATAAGAAATTTCCAGTTTCTTGGGATCATTTGTCAAAAGACTTGCTGCATTACTTGAGAGGTTTTCTGGAAAAGTGATTACCATATAGTAATCACCATCCTCAATCCCTTTTTGGGCTTCATTTTCAGTCACAAAGTGATAGTCTAGATTTTTGTTTTTAGACATATTGTCTACCATATCATGACCAATATTCAGAGTCTTATTCTGGAAACTAGCACTCTTATCTTTGTTCACTACTGCCACTGGTAAGTGTTTGACATTACCATAAGGATTCCACATAGAAGATAAAAAGATTAGATTATATAAAGCGGGTATCAATGAGACACCAATAATAGTTATCCAGAGCTTTGGACTTTTAAGAAGAGCCTTTAATTCTGCTAACATATTTCTCCTTTTTAGACATTGTGTTTATTTTTATGATATAATCAATTATAAACTCATTTACCTGAAAATCAATGTTAAACAATCGATTTTTGGACACATAGTCTAAAAGTGTATAAAAGGAGATTTGTATGTCAAAAGATCAAAGACGCGCGCAAACAAAAAAAGCTCTTTTAGATGCTTTAGTAATATGTCTTGAAGACCAAGATTTCAATGATATTACTACCATTCGTCTGGTTCAAACAGCTGGGATTAGCCGTTCGAGTTTTTATACCCACTACAAAGATAAGTATGAAATGATTGATAGTTATCAGAAAGAACTTTTCCACAAGCTAGAGTATATCTTCGATAAATATGAAGGAAAGAAAGAGGGAGCCTTTCTCGAAATCTTTGAATTTCTCACTCGTGAAAAGCTCCTATCAGCTCTATTGTCTACCAATGGATCAAAAGAAATTCAAGATTTTCTGATACATAAACTTCAGCGTATGATAGCTGAGGACTTCATTGATCCCACTGCTGAAGAAAGAGCTCTCAAAGGATTCGAGAAAGACTATGCCAGTATTTATTTTGCGCATGCTATTTGGCGCTTGTCAAGCCTGGATAAATAAAGGAAAAAAAGAATCACCTCAAGAAATGACAGACTTTCTTCTACGATTTATTCCACAATAAAATAACTTCAAAAGCATAAAAAAGCTGCAAACCATTTCAATAGTTAAAGCAGCTTTTTTCTTTTACAATAAAATCCTTAAAATAAGGGAATGATAAGTGAAAGCAAGGTCAAAATTGCGGGTCCGCCTTGCGTTAAAATAATTTTCTTATTGGCAGTTATAGCACCATAAATAGCAGCAAAGAAAACATTGAGTACAAAAACAGTTACAAGTAGCTGACTATTTGTAAAAATCCCATACAAGAGGAATACAGCAATCAAACCATTGTAAATTCCTTGATTTTTAAATAAGTTTGTAACAGAATCACGTTGAAGTTCTTCTTTGCTCATATTGAAAACACGACTAGTCGTGTCTGAATGTGTCGCAAAAGTTTCCAAATACATGATATAGAGATGCTCCAAAGCAACAATCCCAGCTAAAATTAGTGTAATAATAGACATAGTAGCCTCCTTCTTAAGTAACTTTGACAGTATATCAAAAGTAAACCTTTAAAACAACATGCATGCTTCATACAATTCGAAATATGGTAAAATAAAGAATGAAAGAGAGGTTCTTATGACAAAGACAGAAGTAATCCAACGTCTCCAAAAAGATCTGGGAATTCCCAGATTTCAGGCTTATATAGAGGATAAAGATTACTCCGAAGAGGAGTACGACCAACTAAAAAAAGATTTTGAAGCCTATTTCACTAACTACGTTTCAAATGTTTCAGCAGATTTTGAAGGCGGATTGGATAATAAATAATTTATACCTGAAAATCATCTATTATCATATTCCCCCCCTAGTCACTTGTATTAGACTAGGGACTTTTTTATTAGAAAACAAACTTGTAACTAAACAAATAACTGAACAAACCTAGAAATCAATGATTTAAGATAAACAAAAAAGCCCATAACAACGGGCTTTTTGCAAAATGAATTTTAAAATTAAAGCATTTTGTTGTAGAATTCAACGACAAGTGCTTCGTTGATTTCTGGGTTGATTTCATCACGTTCTGGAAGACGTGTCAATGAACCTTCAAGTTTTTCAGCATCGAATGATACAAATGCTGGACGTCCGATAGTAGCTTCTACTGCTTCAAGGATAGCAGGAACTTTAGCTGATTTTTCACGAACTGAGATTACTTGACCAACTTCAACGCGGTATGATGGAATATCAACACGTTTACCGTCAACAAGGATGTGACCGTGGTTTACGAATTGACGTGCTTGACGACGAGTAGTTGCAAGACCGAGACGGTAAACAACGTTGTCAAGACGACGTTCCAAAAGAACCATAAAGTTGAAACCAAGTGTTCCACCTTTAACTTTAGTAGCTTGTACGAACAAGTTACGGAATTGTTTTTCACCCAAACCGTATGAGAAACGAAGTTTTTGTTTCTCAGCCAATTGCAAACCGTACTCTGAAAGTTTTGAACGGTTGTTTGGACCGTGTTGACCTGGTACGTAGTTACGACGTGCCAATTCTTTACCTGTGCCTGTAAGTGAGAAACCAAGGCGACGTGATTGTTTCCATGATGGACCTGTATAACGTGACATTAATAATGTCCTCCTATAAAAAAATATTTTTAGGAAATAACGTTTTAGATAAACCTGATTCGTTCAGAAAGACTTCGCCCAAACAGCAAAGGTTACTTTTCTAGCCGACTTCCTGTTGACGAGCTTCATTTTATCCTGCTATTATTTCACATACTTTGATATTTTACCACGAAAAAAAGCCCAAGTAAAGGCTTTTTCTTATTTATTTTCGATTTCAGCTTGTTCCTCAGGACTCAAATAACGAATGAGAGTCTTCTCAGTCAAAATATCTGAATAAGTGTAAGATTCAACATAACTATTATTAATAGCTCCTGCTTGAGAACTGAAGTCTTGATATTCAACAATAAACAATGATGGATAAACTTCTGTCAATCGACCAATTTTATTCTTTTCACGTTTACGTCCATTCTCTAGGGTCAATTCTACTAGCTGACCTTCATGTGACTTAATAGCTTCCTTGATGTTTTTCATCTTAGCAACATCTGCAAATGCATCACTCATATATATCTCCTTAAATCTGAAATTATGATTCCTCAAACTGAGCAATCGATGAAAATTTATTGTATTCTTTTTGGAACAGTAACTTGACTGTTCCACGCGCACCAGCACGGTTTTTTTCTAGGATAACTTCGATGGTATTATCTTCAATCGCATTCTCTGGTTCTTCACCCTCTTTTCGGTAGTAATCATCACGATATAAGAAGGCTACAATATCGGCATCCTGCTCGATAGATCCTGACTCTCGAATATCAGACAAGACTGGACGTTTATCCTGACGTTGTTCGACCCCACGAGATAACTGACTCAAGGCAATTACAGGAACTTTGAGCTCCTTGGCCAAGATTTTTAACTGTCTTGAAATATCTGAAACCTCTTGTTGGCGATTTTCTGGTCGCGTCCCTGTAATCAACTGCAAATAGTCAATCACAATGAGGCCCAGACCACCCTCAACTTCTTGTGACAATTTACGGGACCGTGCACGAATCTCAGTAATCTTTATACCAGGGGTATCATCTATATAAATAGGTGCCTCAGCTAATGCCCCTTGAGCAATCATCACATTATTCCAATCTTGCTCTGTCAATTGACCTGTACGTAAAGCATGGGAATCAATCATCCCTTCAGCTGCCAACATACGATCAACCAAGCTTTCTGCACCCATCTCTAGAGAAAAGACTGCAACAGCTTTATTTTGCTTGGTACCAACATTCTGAGCAATGTTCAACACAAAGGCTGTTTTACCAACTGCGGGACGAGCTGCTAAAATAATTAATTGATCAGGGTGTAAACCTGTTGTAATCTTGTCAAGGTCACGGAAACCTGTCGGCAACCCAGTAACATCTGATGTTTGCTGTGAACGCATCTCCAAAGTATTAAAATTGACATCAAGAACTTCAGATATTTTGCGGAAACCACTACGATTGCTATGCTCTGAAACATCAACTAGGGCTTTCTCAGCATTCGCAATAATTTCATCAGATTCAGTAGCGCCCTCATATGCTTGGTTGACAGTCTCTGTCAATCTATTTATAATACGGCGAAGCATGGCTTTCTCAGCCACAATCTTAGCATAGTACTCAGCATTTGCGGATGTTGGGACACTATTGACCAAATCTACAAGATAAGAAATACCCCCTATGTTTTGGAGGTCATCTTGGTCATCTAGAATGGTGCGTACTGTCGTGGCATCAATGGCATCATTTCGATCCGACAGCGTTACCATTGCTTTAAAAATGACACGATGGGAATACTTGTAAAAGTCGTCTGCTTCGATAAATTCTCGAACTGTAATCAACTTTTCCGGGTTAATGAAAATAGCCCCTAGAACAGACTGTTCCGCTACTAAATCATGAGGTTGCACTCTTAATTCTTGAGCTTCTGCCACAATTATTCCCTCCTTTACAAGATTTACTTATAGTGTCAACGAATTACTCAGCACTATTTTTGATGTTAAGTTTAATTTGTGCACTCACTTCTTTATGAAGCTTTACAGGAACCTCAATTAGACCAATCGCACGAATAGGATGTTCAAGTTCAATATGGCGTTTATCAACTTTGATACCAAATTGTTTTTGAAGTCCTTCTGCAATCTTTTTGGCTGTAATTGAACCAAAAGTACGTCCGTCTGGTCCGACCTTCTCAGTAAATTGAAGACGATTTTCTTCTTTTTCAAGTTGCTCTTTAACTTGCTTCGCTTCAGCCAACAACTCTGCTGCATGTTTTTCTTCAGATTTTTGCTTACCTTTCAACTCACCGATAGCTTGGTTTGTCGCTTCCTTGGCAAGATTCTTTTTAATCAAGAAGTTTTGAGCGTAACCTGATGGTACTTCTTTAATTTCGCCTTTTTTTACCTTTACCTTTAACGTCTTGTAAGAAAAATAACTTTCATTTTAGTCCTCCTTGGGAGCCAATTCTCCCATAATAGTTTCAATCAATTTATTTTTTTGCTTGAGCAACACTACAGTCTCGCAATTGGCAGGCCTGCTAAGTTGAAATGGCCTCCACCACCCATTTTCTCCATAATACGTTGTACATTAATCGTTTTATGGCTTCGAGCAGATATATTCACAGTAGAATCACTGGTCCTAGCGACAACAAAAGTTGCTTCGATACCTGCCATGGCAAGCATCGTATCTGCCGCCTTAGAAATCACAACATTATTATAACATTTAGGATTATCACCTGAGGCAACAATGATATCATCTGTAATACGTTCACCTGCTAGAATTAGCTCATTGATACGTCGATACTCTTCAAAATCAGTGGCAGAAATCGTTTGGATTTCTCCACTATCACTTCCTAAACTACGCAGATAAGAGGCGACATCAAAGGTTCGACTAGTCACACGAGTTGAGAAATTTTTAGTATCCAACATGATACCTGCCATAAGGATAGAGGCTTGGATTTTACTTAAACGTTCTGGGGCACCTTGGAATTGCAATAACTCCGTAACCAATTCACAGGCTGAGCTCGCCCCACTTTCAATAAAGGTCAAAACAGCATTTTCAGGAAAATCATCATCTCGACGGTGATGGTCTACAACAATAACTTCATTAAATCGATCATAAAAATCCTTAGATAAGGTTAAATTGATTTTAGAATGGTCAACCATAATTAACAACGAATGTTGGTTGACTAACTCTTCGGCCTCTGAAAGTGTAATAAGAGGTGACTGACCATCTTCTTTTAGCCGTTCGACTGCACGCTCAATATCTGCATTCATAGCCGTATCATCGTAAACAGCATAGCTTTTTCGAACAATTTGACTGGCAAAATGAGCCATACCGACCGTTGCCCCTAGAGCATCCATATCGAGATTCTTATGTCCGACAACAAACACTTTTTCGACTGTTTTCAACTTATCAGAGATTGCAGTCATCATAGCCCTTGTTCTTGTACGAGAACGTTTTACTGTTGAAACAGAACCTCCTCCAAAATAAAGAAGTTCCTTGTGATCATCGTTTTCCTTGACAACAGCTTGATCTCCACCGCGAACTAGTGCGATATTCAGATTCTGCAAGGCAACCTGACCGATTTGATCATGCTTAAGCGTACCAAATGAAATTCCCATGCTCAAAGTCAGTGGTAAACCACGCTCCTGAGCCTGCTGACGGAAGTCATCCAAGACAGAAAACTTTTGATCCATGAATTCTGTCAAAACACTGTAGTTGGTGAAGAAGTAAAAACGATCACCTTCAATACGTCGATAATGAATATGCTTGGCCTTAGCAAACTCAGAAATAAACCCTGCCACAAATGTGTTGATTTTTGAAACATCGGCATCAGGTAAACTTCCTGTCACATCGTCGTAGTTATCAACTGAAATAATCCCGATAACAGGACGAGTCATATTTGGATCAGCATTTTCATCTTGATCATAAACATTGTCAATAAAATATGTCAACTTATTGTCAAAATCCACAAAAGCGGCATATTTATTGTCACCAACGGTTATCACATTCGAAGGTGAACCCTTTCGTTTCTGGGAAATAAAATCCGCAATCAACTGCTTATTGAAATTTCCATTTTCATCCGAAAGTACTAGCTTCGCATAGGGGTTGAACCATTCAATATGATCGTTCTCATCAAAGTAATAACCCCAACAGGCATCTTTCCGAGAAGGGTCTTCAAAGAATCTTCAACATCCTGATTCAGTTCATCTAATTGCTCTATTTCTAAGGACTCATATGTTGTCTTTTGGTAATGCAATAAGGCAACAACTACTACCATAATAATAAAAAGCGCAAAAATGAGTGCAGACTCCGATTTTAGTACGCGAACAAAAATAGTAGCAATTCCAAAAAGAATTAGCCCAATCATTACAAGATGAATCGTTGCAAAGTGAAATCTTTTCATATAAAACCTCTTAATCTAACAATTATAACATAAAAAAGCCTTAATTAAAAGGCTTTTAAACGTGTTAGCACCGTTAGTCTACTTTCCTGCGGGCCTTATTATTACCTTCAAGATAAACCATCAAAATTGAGATATCTGCTGGGTTGACCCCTGAAATACGACTCGCTTGACCAATGGTCTCAGGATTGATTTTCTTAAATTTTTGACGAGCTTCGGTAGCAATGGAATCAATAGCATCCCAATCAATATTTTTCGGAATCCTCTTTTCTTCCATACGCTTCATCTTAGCTACTTGATCCAAAGCTTTATTGATATAACCTTCGTACTTGATTTCGGTCTCAAGCAACTCTATAATCTTAGCGTCCAAATCTTCTGCAGCTGGGCCCACAAACTGAGTAGCTGTGGCGTAATCAATCTCTGGTCTACGCATAAACTCTTTAGCTGTCATGGCATCTGTCAATGGCTTAAAGCCTAGAGCTTGAATTTTTTCATTCGTTTCTTTAATAGGTTTTAATTTTTCTTTTGACAGACGTGTCAACTCGCTGTCAAACTGATTTTTCTTAATTTCAAAGATACTCCAACGTTCATCGTCAACCAAACCAACTTCTCGACCAATAGGTGTCAAGCGCATGTCAGCATTATCATGACGTAATATGAGACGATACTCTGCGCGTGATGTCAATAAACGATATGGCTCCAAAGTTCCTTTCGTGACAAGATCGTCAATCATTACACCAATATAGGCATCACTACGTTTGAGAATAAGCTCAGGTTTACCTTGAACTTTAAGAGCCGCATTGATACCAGCAACTAGACCTTGACCTGCTGCCTCCTCGTATCCAGAAGTTCCGTTGGTCTGTCCTGCTGTAAAGAGACCTGAAATCAACTTCGTTTCAAGTGTTGCACGTAGTTGATGAGGGAGCACGATATCATATTCAATCGCATAACCAGTTCGCATCATCTCTGCCTTTTCGAGGCCTTTAATTGAGTGAATCAACTCTTTTTGAACATCTTCTGGCAGACTAGTCGACAGGCCTTGCACATAGACTTCTTCAGTCTCTCTTCCTTCAGGTTCAAGGAAAAGTTGATGGCGATTCTTATCGGCAAATCGGACAATTTTATCTTCAATTGATGGACAATAACGAGGTCCTACACCCTTGACAATACCTGAAAACATTGGGGCACGGTGCAAATTATTATTGATAATATCGTGGCTCTCTTGATTCGTATAAGTTAGCCAACAAGGAATTTGATCCTGAAGATAATCTTCATCCTTCGACAAGAATGAAAAATGATTCGGCTTTTCGTCACCTGGTTGAATTTCAGTTTCTTCGTAATTAATTGATGATGCCTTGACACGAGGAGGGGTCCCTGTTTTAAATCTTCCTATCTCAAGGCCAAGATCCCTCAAGTTATCTGCCAATGTAACAGATGCAAGACTGTTATTAGGACCTGAAGAATATTTGAGCTCACCTAGGATAATTTCACCGCGCAAAGCCGTTCCTGTTGTTACAACAACCGCTTTAGCTCCATATTTGATTTGTGGCTGTTCTTACACCAACTACCTTACCATCTTCAACAAGAATTTCATCAACCATGGACTGACGGAGAGTCAGGTTTTCCTGACGCTCAACTGTATGCTTCATTGTCATAGCATACAAGGCTTTATCGGCTTGTGCACGTAAAGCTCTGACAGCAGGTCCCTTACCGGTATTCAACATTTTCATCTGAATATAAGTTTTATCAATATTTTTACCCATCTCTCCACCAAGGGCATCAATCTCACGGACAACAATCCCCTTGGCAGATCCCCCAATAGAAGGATTACATGGCATAAAAGCCAACATCTCTAGGTTAATAGTCGCTAATAAAACCTTACATCCCATGCGGGCTGCAGCTAAGCTAGCTTCCACACCAGCGTGACCAGCACCAACAACAATTACATCAAAATTTTCATCAAACTCGTAAGACATTTTTTAGATTTATGCAGTGATTTACAATCAGCTGCCCATCCTTTCTTTGTTTTTTCCTACAAAAATAGCCAAAACTCCAGAAAACTGTACGCAAAAACGCACAATTCTCATGAGCTTTGACCATCATGACTATTGTTAAAATTATTTTATCAAATCAAATCATTTTGTCAATGCAAATCACTGTTTGAGCAAGGTCTGCACACTGACGATAATCATCTGTATACCTATGGAGAATAGTAAAAGTCCCATCATTTTCGTTATAATTTTCATCAAATTTTCTCCCAAGAAGCCTGCAATTTGTTTTGCACTTCTTAACAGGAGATAAGTGATGACACATAGTAGAGCAAAGCAACTACGGTTATCAGTTGATTCTGCAAACCTCCATTAGCCAGACTTAAAGCAGTTGTAATTGTACCTGGTCCTGCAAAAAGTGGCATTGCAAGAGGAGAAATAGCAATAGACATTGGATCTGAATTTACTGCTTGCTGCTCCATTCCTTTATAGCTAGGTGAATGATTACCATTAATCATATGGTAACCGATAACAGCCACTAATATTCCGCCAGCAATTCTGAAAGAAACAATTGTAATTCCAAATACTTTAAAAATGAAATCTCCTGAAAAGATAAAAACAGTTATAATAACAAAGGCAATCAAAATACTCCTAAAAGCAATTTTTCGTGAAATTTTTTGACTATCATCTGCTACTAAAGCCATGTAAGCAGGAAGATTTGAAATTGGGTTCATTATAGCGAAAAATGCCATAAATGCATAAAAAAATTGTGAACTCATCGTTATTACTTAACTCCTTAACTCCAGTTAGATATACTGACAAACTTTTCCGTCTTTATACGCTTGGTCAATAATACCGCCGCCCAAACATTCCTGACCATCATAGAAAACAACGGCTTGACCAGGTGTAATAGCACGCTGAGGTTCAGCAAAAATAACCTCTGCTTTATCACCCTTAACCTTTACAGTAACTTTACTATCAGGTTGACGATAACGGAATTTTGCTGTGCATTCCATTTCAAATTCTTCTGACATATCTCGAGTAAAGTGAATCATTGAAGCGTCAAGTGAAGTTGACATCAATGACTCATGGTGGAAACCTTGACCTACGTAAAGAATATTTTTAGAAAGATCTTTCCCTACTACAAACCAAGGAGCATTATCTCCGCCTTTTTGGCCACCAATACCCATACCACCACGTTGACCAATGGTATAATACATGAGTCCGTTGTGTTCACCCATATCACGACCATCGACAGTCATCATACGACCTTTTTGAGCTGGTAAGTATTGACTAAGAAACTCTTTAAAGTTTTTCTCACCAATAAAACATATTCCTGTTGAATCTTTTTTCTTGGCTGTTGCAAGACCTGCACGTTCAGCAATCTCACGAACTTCTGGCTTTTGTAGATGTCCTAAAGGAAACATCGTTTTCTGCAACTGCTCTTGCGAAAGTTGACTAAGGAAGTAGGTTTGATCTTTATTGTTATCTGCACCACGCAACATATGGACAATGCCGTCTTCATCGCGAACAACTTGAGCGTAATGTCCTGTAGCTACATAATCCGCTCCCAATGTCATCGCATAATCTAAGAAAGCCTTAAACTTGATTTCCTTATTACACATAACATCTGGATTAGGGGTACGGCCCCTGCACGGTACTCTGCTAAGAAATACTCAAATACACGATCCCAGTACTCTTTTTCAAAGTTAACAGAGTAATAGGGGATACCAATCTGATCAGCTACTGCTGCTACATCTTTATAATCTTCGGTTGCTGTACACACACCAAATTCATCTGTGTCATCCCAGTTTTTCATGAAAACACCGATTACATCATAACCTTGCTCTTTTAAAAGTAAGGCTGTTACTGATGAATCAACGCCGCCACTCATACCGACAACAACACGTGTTTTTGAATTATCAGTCATAGATAACTCCTCCCATCAAATAAAAATTAACATAGACTTGAAGGGTCTAGTTATTCAAATATCGATTTGAAGGTCGATTTTGAAGCGTAAAAGCACGCAAGCTTAATTATATCATGATTAAAGAATAATGCAAAAAGGTTACCACTAGGCAACCTTTTTGATACTTATTTTTGTGTAAAGCCACTGTAAACCTATTACTACCAAGACTATTATTGGAATCAATAACGCTACAAATAGCCATCCTGGCTCCTTATAACTTAATAAAAGTTTATTTTGTCCTTCTTGTGAGGAAACGGTCGGTGTACCAATCGTTGACAAGTCATAGTCATCCTTGTCTAGTTCTTTACCATTTAGTGTCAAGATAGAATCTTTATAGACAACTATCGGTAGATTCTGTTTCTCCCCTTCAGCAGCCTGCCAAGTTAATACAAGATAACCATCTTCGAGTAGCTTTTCTGCCTTCTGATTCGTAACGATATTTCGTAATAAAGATCATAAGTGTTCTGCTTACCTATTGTCCCATAAATAGGTACGTAATCTGGTGTGGGTTTGACAACTAAATTTAAAAACTGTGACAAGTCACTGTCATTCATGGTAAGACTTATCGTCTGATAATCTCCTTCAACGTAAGTATGTTTAACAATGGAAATAAGTTCACCATCTTGTGCCGCCGTTTTTACACGATCGGTAGTATCCATCATGTTCTGAATAAGACCAACACCCGCAAAGGCAAAGAGTAAAACAGCAATACTTTTTCGCCAGTTTACAAATCGCGTGACCGTTAACCCCGTAATTGCTAAAAGTAAAATAGTGGCAGGAATAAAGAATCTAAATGGAAATTGAATCAGTTCAGCAAATGTATTTCCATTTTCTACTAGATACTGCCACGGAAAAAGACCTGTCGACAAGAAGAAGAAGACAAAATAAATAAAATGTAGTATTTTTTTCCATCTAGCAAATTTCTTCCAATTCAAAACAGCGTAAAGAAACTGTAAAATGAGTAACACCATTAAAGAAATTGGAGTATATAGCCAGTATCTTGCTGTTCCATCTATCCCATTCTTACCTATTTCTCTATTTATAAATGGATCTAAGAGATGATTAGTCCCTCTCAAATATAGGAGTACTAACCAGACATTGACAGTCAGTAAGAGGAACAAATGACTGCTATAAGGACTTGTACGAAGGTTTCCTTTTTCTTAGCTATAGGAGACTTTACAAAAGTGTAAAGATAAAAAGGAAGATACATCATCACTAATATCAAAGCACTGAGTACGTGAACCTGAAAAATCAATGCCATAGATAAGGCAAGTCTAATTGGTTCTACTTTTTGATAAAAGACATAGTGAATTGCCGGAATAAAACAAAAAGGTAGTAATGCTGCTCCCCAACTAGAGAAACCCTGACGCATCGTCCAGTATTGGATAGAGAATGTTGTCGCATAGAGTAAACCTAGTGACAAGGCAATGTTTGTCTTAACTTTACACTGCTTGAGCAAGGCATACATTGAGGACTCAGCTAGTATATGTAGTAATACCCTTGACACAATCTGATAACGAAACCAAGTGCGACTTATTAAAATAAGCCCTCCTTGTAAATAGGCAAAAAAAGGACCGTAAAGAGCATTGACAATGCGGCCTGACTGTTGGAATCCATATAAAGATAAAAAGTAAGAAAAGTTACCATTTTTTAGTTGCATAGCAGCTTCATAGAACCTGTTATAGTGAAAGATGGAATCTGAACCTAAAATGACTTTTCTTGTAAATAGTTGTGGTGTAACCAATAACACAGCAAAAGCTATAATAATAAGAGAAACCCACAACTTTTCTCTTAATTTAAAAATTTGTTTCATTGCTATACCTTTCATTCCTATTATAACAAAAAGCTCTATAAAACATATTACCTACATCCAAATTAAAAAGCTGAGAGTATGCTCCCAACTTCTATTAATATTTAATATTAGTAATTCCAAGCTGACAAACCTTGTGCGTTATAGGCATTCAAGGCTGATTGAATTTGATCCTCAACTGTTGCAGTAGAGCCCCATCCAGGCATTGTTTGAAAAAGACCTGATGCACCTGAACCATTTGCTGCAGTATGATCACCATTTGACTCACGCGCAATAATTGACTCCCAAGTTGACTGAGGAACACCAGTAGCTGCTGCCATCTGTGCCGCTGCATAAGAACCAACTTCTCCTGCAGTGTTACCATTTGAGAGAACAACTGACCCGCTACCAGTTGCAGCAACCGAAGGAGCTGTTCCAGTATTTTGAGTCGACGTAGTATCAGTATTCGTTGAAACAGCGCTTGTAGTAGTATCTAACTGAGACTTTTCAGCTGCTTCTACCGATTCTCCTGTTGTTTCTGACTGAGGCTTACTTTCTTCAACCTTTTCTTTGTTAGCTTTATTCTCTTTGCTTGAGCTAATTTCTGTTGATTTAACTAAATCTGCTGTCGATTCTGACGTTGTTGATGCTGTTGAAGGTGCTGGGGTAACAGAATCTGAAAATGCATTAACCAACCCTTTATTAATTAGTGTAGAAAGTGATACTGCCAAAATGACAATAAAACTTGTTACAATTGCTACTGGTACCGCCAATGATTTCTTCGCTGCTAATTTGATACGGCGTCCCTTATAACTTTTTTTTAACATAAATCCCTCCTAGTTAATTCTAGTTACATTCATCATAACTTAGTAATATTACTGCCGATTATTTGTATTATGTCTAATGTTACAATGATTTATCATTTTAATAAAAAAATGCCAAGAATCTGGCATTTTCCCCTTATTTGTATGAGGTTTTACAAGTTTTCCTCATAAGGCAGTAATAATGATTTAGTACCAACCATTAGCATTCCAGAAAGCAAGAGCTGCTGTCCATGAACCATAACGGCTTGCTACATAATTATCTGCTACCTTTTCTTGATTTTCAGGAGACAAGTCTCCGTTCAAATATGATGATGCTAATTGGTAACGTCCATAATATTGCCCATTTTGAGCTGTATAGCTACCGCTTGACTCACGTTGTGCGATTTCTTCTTTGGCAGCTGCCTCTGAAGAAGAAAGATTTGTATTGGTTGCTTGAGTATCTTCACTTTGTGTAGACTCTGTTGATTGTGTTGATTCAGCAGCTGCTTCTGTTGTAGCTGTTGTAGCTGAAGGTTCTGTAGTCTCTTCAGTTGTTTCATTAATTGTTAAGTTTTGACCAATAGAAATCTTATTGGCGTCTTGAATACCGTTTTTTGAAACGATTTCATCTACGGTCGTACCATTTTTCTTAGCAATAGCTGAAAGTGTATCGCCTTTTTGAACTGTGTAAGTTTCTGCATTAGCTAAAGCTGTTGCCCCAAGTGTTGCTACTGTAACAAGTCCAAAAAGACCTAATTTTTTAGTGTTAGATGTATTCTTTTTTTGCATGATGATGCTCCTTTATCTATTTATAGTCCAATCCATATTAGTCAAAGATTTTAAGTTATTTTATTGTTTATGACTAATAGGTAAATCAACTGGCTTACTCTATATAGGGATTTCTCAATCCAGATTAAGCTGAAGAACTATAACCATGTATCTATGATACCTTGGAAATATAACATCCCCTTGTTAGGGATATTAAAAATATTACAAGTAGGTTGGGATTAGACGAAAAAGAACGCCTACGTGGGCGTCCATCTATAACTTCTAGGTCTTAAGACCTAGTTTTTATTTATCTCAACGAGTTAACTCTTAAGATAAAAAAGCATTAATCCTAAAGCTAAAATAGCAATAATTGATAAGGTATCTCGACCATTCCATGAAAGTCGACGATATTTTGTTCGTCCTTCACCACCTTGATAGCCTCGTGCTTCCATAGCAATCGCCAGAGCATCTGCTCGTTTAAAGCTTGATGCAAACAAAGGAATTAAAATAGGTATTATTGACCGTACCTTTTGAATAATATTTCCTTCACCAAAGTCAACACCACGCGCCTTTTGAGCATTCATAATACGAGTCGTATCATCCATCAAAGTTGGTACAAAACGTAGACTCAAAGATAGCATTAAACCAATTTCATGTGCTGGCACTCTGAAAACAGTAAGAGGTTTTAAAAGTGATTCAACTGCATCAGATAAACTTAAAGGTGTTGTCGTTAGAGTAAGTAGGGTGGAAAAACTAATAATGAGGATAAATCTAAGGAATATCATCCAACCTTGATTTAAACCGACTTCCGTAATCTTTAAAAAGCCGATAGACCAAAGCACACTCCCTTTTGTATTGAAGAAAACTTGAAATAGGGTAGAAAATAAAATAATCCAAATCATTGGTTTGATTCCACCTAAAAAGAAACCAAGTTTTATTTTAGACAAGAAAACCAAGAAAAGTGTAAATAAAGTTATTACAGCATAAGTTAAAGGATTATTAGCCCAAAAGATAATAACAATATAAATCAACATGGCTAATAATTTACTTCTAGGATCTAATCGGTGTATAAAAGAGTCCCCAACAATATAACGTCCAATAATTAACTTATCCATGCGACACCACCTCTACGAATTCCTCGATTGTAATAGGGAGACTTTCAAATTGATAACCTTTTTCTTGTAGCTGTAGCGCAAACTCTGTGATTTTAGGAACACCTAACTGCTTTTCCTTAAGAAAAGTAACCTTTTGAAAAACATCTTTAGGAGCTCCTGACAACACTAGTTGCCCTTTTTCCATAACATTCACAGCTGTCGCATAATCGGCAACATCATCCATCAAGTGAGTTACTAAAACAATCGTCATTCCAGAAAGATGTAACTCCTTAAAGAGAGACATCAATTCCTTCCGGCCCTGTGGATCTAGACCGGCAGTTGGTTCATCCAGCACTAGAATATCTGGTTGCATAGCTAGAATCCCTGCGATGGCAACACGTCGCATTTGTCCCCCTGATAAATCAAAAGGATTCTGTCCATGAAACTCTTCCGGGAGTCCAACTAATTTTAGACTTTCAATAGCACGTTGTTCTGCTTCTTCCTTAGAAACTCCGAAATTTTGAGGTCCAAAGGCAACATCTTCTAAAACAGTTTCTGCAAATAACTGACTTTCTGGAAATTGAAAAACTAAACCTACCTTCTTACGAACTGGTTTTATGTCCTTATTCTTTGATTGACTGGTTATGATCGTATCATCAACTTGAACCTGACCACTAGTGGGGAAATAAAGGCCATTCAAGAGCTGCATAATAGTAGATTTACCACTTCCTGTATGTCCAATAAAGGCCGTATATGAACCATCTTTTATCGTCGTCGTCATATCAAAAAGGGCACGCCCCTCAAAAGGAGTACCCGCTTGATAGATATAACTTACATTTTTGAGAGAGATTCCCATAGTTGTTCTACCAATTCCTTTTCTGTCAGATAGTCTTCACAATCTATCAGACCTTTATTTCTTAGCTTTTGAGTTAATAATGCACTAAAAGGGATATCTAAACCTAAGTCAACTAACTCTGAGCCTCTACTAAATAGTTCACGAGGACTTGAAACAGACTCCACTTTACCTTTTTTCAAAACCAAAACACGGTCACTCAAAGCGACCTCATCGAGATCATGAGTAATTGATAAAACAGTCATTCCGTATTCTTTACGAATAGCTTTAATAGATTGAATCAATTCCTGGCGACCTTCCGGGTCAAGCATGCTAGTTGCCTCATCCAAAATCAAAATAGATGGTCTCATAGCTACAATACCTGCGATAGCCACACGTTGTTTTTGGCCTCCAGATAATCTAGCTGGCTCTCTATCCTTAAATTCTGACATTCCCACAAATTCCAGAGCCTCTTGAACTCTTGAAGCCATTTCTTCATAGGGAACACCTTTATTTTCAAGACCAAAAGCAACATCATCTTCAACAGTTGCCCCAACAAATTGATTGTCTGGATTTTGAAAGACCATGCCAATCTTATCACGGATATCCCAGACATTGTCTTCTGTTAATTCTTGACCATCAACAATAATCTGCCCAGACTCTGCCACTAATAGTCCGTCAATAAGACGTGCTGTCGTGGATTTTCCAGAACCATTATGCCCTACAATGGATAACCATTCCCCACGTTTCACGTGAAACGATACATCATCAAGAATATAGGATGGTTGATCTTGATGATATTTAAACTTTAAATTTTTTATTTCAATCATTGATTTATCGTACTATTTGAAAGTATCCTTAAATAAGAAACCTGCACCTTTGAAATAATCATAGCCTGAGTAAATTGTAAAGAACAAAGCAATATAAAGCATAATTGTTCCTACAAAATGCAGATGACACAATAATAGAATGATAGCTAACATCTGAGTCACTGTCTTAATCTTACCAGGCATAGCTGCAGCGAGAACTGTACCACCGTTCTCCACTAATAAAGACGAAGACCTGTGACTGCAAGCTCACGACAGATAATAACTGAAACCACCCAGGCTGGCGCTTGATTAATACCGACTAACATAATAAATGCTGACATCACTAGCATCTTATCTGCCAATGGATCTGCAAATTTCCCGAAATTAGTAACAACATGCCATTTTCGTGCCAAATAGCCATCTAAATAATCTGTAATACTGGCAATAGCGAAGACAACCGCAGCAGCAATATGCATGACATTACTTGACGCAAGTGATGTCATCAGTAAAAAGATAGGAATCAAAACAATTCTAGCAAGTGTCAATAAATTAGGTAAATTTTCTTTTTTAAACATTTCTTCTCGATTCTATTGGATTCTTAATGTGAGGTAGCTAGGTGTATTTTTATCTAATTGAGATAAATCAAGTGACTCCCCATTTACCTTTAGAGTTACTTTTGAAGATTGAGCAATAATAATTTGAGTTGGTTTAGTTTTATCAGAAAAATCTAAAGAGTATTTTGAATTTTTCGTTTTTGAAAGGAGGTAACTCTCTGAAGTATCTGAGTTATCTACTGAAAACCATGTGTCATCGCTATCTTTTGATAACTCCACATCTAAAACTACTGAAGAATTTACATTGGAGAAATCAACCATTAGTTGATTGCCTTGAGTTGTCGTTGTAACATTTGCCCCCGAAACGGTAACCTCAGAAATGCTTCGTGACGATTTAGCCCTACTAGCCGTTGACAGATGATTAACTGTAGAGATAGTATTTGGTTTTATCACCTGAGGTTGATTATAAAGATGTCTAATAATAATATAACCTACTGAGCAGATGATAAGTAACGAAACCGCACTAAGCATTAGTAAAGGTAAATAGTTAGACTTTCTTTTTTCTTCACGTTTATGCTTTAAAAAGCGTGACATGGGAGCTTTAGCAGCTAAGGTATCTTCCTTACGTTCAACTGGTTTCTTCTCTTTTTTTAGTTTTTGCTCATTCTGTTTCTGCTCCTCAAACAGACGTTTTCCATCTAAACCAACCGAAGTGGCATACTTTTCAAGCGCCTCTTGCTGAATGTCCTCTGGCAAAGCTTTAAATTGATCCATTTCCATAGCCAGAAGAAACTGGGCTTCGACTCCAGAAATTTTTTCTACATCATACAAACTTAACTCTTTCTTTATACGCGCTGCACGTAATTGCTCACCTAGAGAGTGTAACTTCATTTTTCCCCTTTCTAATATTCTTCTTTGTTTTCGTGTCTCTATTATAGCAAATAATCACTTATTTAGGGAAGACAACAAAATCGGTAATCTCCATATTTGAGAGATAGTGATTCAAAAAATCCTTCAACTCCTTGGAAGTAATGCTCATCAGTTCCTGACCAAAATCAAAGTATGTTTTATCATTCTCAAAATAAGCTAAATATTGGCTTCCTAAATTCTGGATATTGTCTAGACTACGTAAAAATTCACCATACAAAGCTTTCTTTTGTAAATCCAATGCTTCTTCCGTCAACAATCGTTTTTTATCTGCCGATGTCATCACCTGACGAATTAAACTTGACATACGGATTGGTTCTGCAGTGTCCATAGTCATAATGACAAATGAATATCGATTAGATACCTCGTATTCAATTGACACAGACTCGTCTATTTTTCCTTCAGCATACCAATTTTGATAATAAGGAGACGTCCAGCCAAACAGTAAATTGAACAATAACTGTACCAGTATGTTTTCTCTCATACGATTATCAGTAAAAGGAACACTCTTAAAACCAATGGCTAGTTTTGAGATGAATATCTCCATTTGAAGACTATCTAATTTTTGGATATCTGACTCAATGAGGTGCTTTTCTTTCTCGACTATTCTCTCAGGTGGTGTAAACTTACTTTGTTTTTCATTGACAAAAGTGTAAATATTTTCAACATCAAAATCGCCCACTAAGACGAGATGACAGTTTGCTGGTCTGTAAAAGCAATCAAAATTATCTTTTAAGTCCTTTACAGTAATTTCTTCAATACTATCAACACTTCCAGCAATGTCTTGACCTAATATAGTATTAGGATACAAACTTTGTAAACAACCTAGATAAGCTCTGTAGTCAGGATCATCCTGATACATATTTATTTCTTGTTCAATAATTCTTTTTTCATGGTTGACAGCATCTTCAGAACTTGTAAAGTTCGATGTAAACTTTAATAAAAGCTCTAAAGACTCCTCAAAGTGGTCAAGGGTAGAAAAATAATATGTTGTCTTCTCCAAGGTTGTAAAAGCATTGACATCAGCTCCAAGCTTGACAAAATCCAATGTCACATCCCTTCCCTGCTCATCCTCAAATAGCTTGTGTTCAAGAAAATGAGCAATACCTGCAGGGTAAGATTGTGACTCACCATCAATATAAAAGTGATTATCTAGCGCTCCAAAATTTGTTGACAAAAAGGCGGCTTTTTCTACAAATCCTTTTTTCTTAATGATTGATAAAGACATACCATTATCTAAAATTGCTGAATAAACTTCTTCATCAATTTTTTGATAATAACGTTTCTTCAAAGCAGCCATTCTAAGACACTCCTTCTAAAAAGAACAAACTCTGTAGCTTAACTTGACGTGCTACACGGCAAACATCTTTTTTAGTAACCTTCTCAATCTCATCTAACCAATTCTCCAATGAAAGACTTTTATCACCAAAAATCACCTTATTAAAACGTTGTTCCACTAATGTTAAGGCATGATCTTCAGAGAGTAGGGCATTCATTCGTATGATTTTTTTGGTTTGATTCAGGAGAGAACTTGAAAAACGTCCTAATTTAATGTAATTCAATTCTCTACTAATTCCTCGCATAGCCTGATTTCTATTAGATTTTTCAATTCCAGCGTAAACTTCCAGTAAACCTGTAAAGATATCAAATTGACTACTAATTGAATAAGCCAACCCTTCCTTTTCTCGAAGTGTTGTAAACAAGGCTGAATGGGCAAATTCACCGAACATGGCATTAAATACAATTAAAGCAAAGTAATCTTTATCTCCATATTGACACGGAAATTGGTACCCTAGCTGTAAAATAGATTGACTACTCTGTCTAGGTTCTATCTTTTCTTTCACAACATTGACATAAGGTTGACTATAGCTAAACTGTAAATCAATTTGACGTCCTTCCAAAGGAAACGATGTAAAGCTTGGAGTACTTGATAATCATCAAATTCTCCAACCATAAAGATATCAATACGATCTCTTGTCAACATGCTTTGAAATTCTTGATAAGCTGTAAAAGAGGTTTCTGCTTCAACAAGTTCTACTTGACCATATTTGGGAACTTTCAAGCCCTCGTTCACAAAATAAAGCTCTCTTCCCTTAACTTCACTGTAATAGTAATTATTCTCTGTGTCAACATCCAGGTAGGTCATTAAATTTTGTTTTTCTATGTCAAATACTTTATTTTGGTATTGAGCTACTCTTGACAGTGGCTTGTAAAGACACTCTTTCAAAAATCCTAGCACTTCCCAAAATAATCCTTCATTCGTAGGGATCAAAGCATCTTTCAGATATGTCAACTCGATGTCAACGCTATGTGTCAATCCTTTAGTTGACACTCTAGTTGACAACTGTGTTCCATAAAGAGAAGCTAGTCTCTCTTTAAAAGACTGTACTGTTGGATACGTCTGATTGGCTGTAGCCAACATTTGTGAAACTAGGGCTCGTTTAGCAATTGTTTGTTTATTCAAAGAACCTGTCATTCGAAAAACAATACGATTAGTTTTATATTTTTGTGTTGGAATGAAGTGTACATAGACACCATCAGCAATTTTCATTGATAACCTCTAAAAAGTTTATGCTTCCAATTATACCATTTTTATGCTATCTTATCTCAAGAGAAAGTTGAGGTACTATGGAATATAAATTATTTGATGAATACATCACACTGCAGGCACTTTTAAAAGAATTAAGTATCATTCATAGTGGCGGAGCTATAAAAGGTTTCTTGGCTAATAATACCGTTTTATTCAACGGTGAGGATGAAAAACGTCGTGGAAAAAAACTTCGTTATGGAGATGTTATTACCATTCCGTCTGAGGAACTTGAAATAACGATTGTAGCTCCTACGACAAATGAAATTGAAGAACATCAAAAAGAAGTCGCTGAAAAAGCACGTGTTGCTGCCATTGTTAAAAAAATGAATCAGGATAATAAAAAGAAACAAAAAGCACATCCGTCAAAAGAAAGCAATAAAACTAAACGAAAACCCGTTCGTTTCCCAGGAACCTAACTATGTGGCTCGAAAAAATTGATATTCAACACTTTAGAAATTATACTGAAGCCTCTGTGAGCTTCTCACCTCATCTCAATATTTTTCTTGGTCGCAACGCTCAAGGAAAAACAAATATTCTTGAGGCAATCTATTTTCTAGCATTGACACGTAGTCATCGGACCCGTTCAGATAAGGAACTGATTCAATTTCAGCAAAATACTCTCAAACTGAACGGCATTGTGCATCGTCATAGTGGGAAGCTACCTCTGGAAATCAGTTTATCTAATAAAGGACGCATAACAAAGGTCAACCATCTCAAACAAGCTAAATTATCCGATTATATCGGTCACATGACGGTGGTGCTCTTTGCTCCTGAGGATTTACAACTTATAAAGGATCTCCAAGCCTAAGGCGTAAATTTATAGATATTGATTTAGGACAGATTAAGCCTGTTTATCTCTCAGACCTATCAAGTTATAATCATGTACTCAAACAACGTAATGCCTATCTCAAATCTACTGACAATGTAGACATTAATTTCCTCTCAGTGTTAGATGAACAGCTTTCCGATTTTGGAACACGAGTTATCGAACATAGACTAGAATTTATCAAGCAATTAGAGGAGGAGGCAGATAGACATCATAGTAACCTCTCAAATCAGATAGAGCGCCTTAAAATCTCCTACGAATCTAATATCCCACTGGAAAATAACAAAGTTATTCGCGAATCATTTTTAACCACGTTAAAGCAAAATCACAAAAGAGATATCTTCAAAAAGAACACTGGTGTTGGTCCACATAGGGATGATTTGACATTTTACATCAATGACATGAACGCATCTTTCGGCAGTCAAGGGCAGCAACGTAGCCTCATTCTTTCTTTAAAAATGGCTGAGATTGCTCTGATAAAAAAAGTAACAGGTGAATTTCCTATTCTTCTCCTCGATGATGTCATGAGTGAGCTTGACAACCACCGTCAACTTAAACTGTTAGAAAGTATTGACGAAGAGGTTCAAACCTTCATGACGACAACTTCACTTGATCATCTGAGTAACCTACCATCTGATTTAAAGACCTTCTTAGTCAATAATGGTAATATTTATGAAAAACAAGTCGATTAAATGACTTGTTTTTCTATTTTTTGGTAATTGACAGATGTGACAAGCATCACCTGATAAGTTGTAAATCCTTTCAACCTAAATCCTTTATTAACAACTATACTCACGTAAATACGTTGTAAACTTATCGTAAATATCTCTGTAAACAAAAAGTACTTATCTGAGATAAGTACTTTTTGTTTATTAATGAGCTGAGTAGTTAGGCGCCTCGTTGGTAATTTGAACATCATGAGGGTGACTTTCAATAAGTCCTGCACCTGACATTTCAACAAACTGAGCTTTATCATGTAAAGCCTGGATGTCTTCTGCACCTGTATAACCCATACCTGCACGGATACCGCCAATCAATTGGAATACAATATCAGCAGCAGAACCTTTATAAGCTACACGGCCTTCAATTCCTTCTGGAACAAGTTTATTCGCTTCATTAACTGCACCTTGGAAGTAACGATCGCTTGATCCCTTCTTCATCGCTGCAATTGATCCCATACCACGGTATGATTTATATTTACGACCTTGGAAAATCTCAGTTTCACCTGGTGCTTCATCAGTACCAGCAAACATAGAACCAAGCATTACAGCATTACCACCTGCTGCAAGAGCTTTTACGATATCACCTGAGTATTTGATACCACCATCAGCAATGATTGTTTCCGTATTCACGCGCAACACTGGCAGCATCGTAAATAGCAGTCACTTGAGGAACACCTACACCTGCAACCACACGTGTTGTACAAATAGAACCTGGTCCAATACCTACTTTAACGACATCGACACCTGCTTCATAGAGTGCACGCGCACCTTCAGCCGTTGCAATGTTTCCTGCAATCAAAGTACGGTCTGGGAAGTGAGCACGAATTTCAGCAATTTTACGAAGAACTCCTGCTGAATGACCATGTGCAGTATCAATGACAATAGCATCTGCACCTGCTTCAAAGAGAGCTTCTGCACGTTCGAAGGTATCAGAAGTAACCCCTACCGCACCTGCTACCAAAAGACGACCAAATTCATCTTTAGCTGCATTTGGAAATTCAATAACCTTTTCAATATCCTTAATAGTAATGAGTCCTGACAAACGCCCTTCTTCATCAACTAGAGGCAGCTTCTCAATACGATGTTCATGAAGGATACTTTCAGCAGTTTCAAGATCAGTACCAACTGGAGCAGTGACCAACTTTTCAGAAGTCATGTGTTCTGAAATCGGCGTATCGTAATTAGAGATGAATCGCATATCACGGTTTGTGATAATACCAACCAATTTACGATTTTCAAGTGTCTCAACAATTGGAACTCCTGAGATACGATAACGTTGCATCAACTCTTCAGCTTCAGCAACCTTATTTTCAGGTGTTAAGAAGAACGGATCGATAATAACTCCATTTTCAGAGCGTTTTACCTTGCGAACTTCTTCAGCTTGTTCAGCAATAGACATGTTCTTGTGAATAACACCCAAACCACCAGCACGAGCAATTGAGATAGCCATTTTACTATCTGTGACCGTATCCATAGCAGCAGTTATAATTGGGATGTTTAATGTCAAATTTTTAGCCAATTTCGTCTTCAAGTTGACGTTGTTTGGTAGAACATGACTTTCCGCAGGAATAAGCAATACGTCATCAAAAGTGTAACCTTTTTTCAAGAATTTAGTGTCCCAATTTGACATTATAATCGTCCTCTTTTCTCAAAGTTTTGAGGTACAGAAACCCCAGTCTATTTTTTAATTGATAATATCATATCATGCTAAAATGATTTGTCAACAGATTTCGCATAAGATTCTAAGAAAACCCTTTTCCAAATAAAAAAGGGCTCCAGATTATCTTGAGTCCCTACTTTTTGATTTCTTAGAAATACTTGATTCCCATAGCATCTTTTACTTCTGAGAGTGTTTGTCCTGCAACTTCACGAGCGGCTTGACTACCTTTTTCAAGCATTCGGAAAACCTCTCCCATATCCTTAGCAAATTCTAAACGGCGTTCACGAATTGGAGCTAACTCACGTTCTAAGATTTCTAGAAGATAACGTTTTGTTTTCACATCTCCTAACCACCTCGTTGATAATGTTCTTTCATTTCAGCAATTGTAGTAGCATCCTCTTCGCGACCAAAGATATCAAGATAATGGAAAACCATATTACCTTCAATTTGGCCTGGATCTTCTACACGAATATGGTTCGGATCCGTATACATGCTCATGACTTTTTTACGAACAGTATCCTCATCATCTGAAAGGAAGATACCATTACCCAAGGATTTAGACATCTTAGCATTACCGTCTAGGCCTGGGAGACGACCTGCAGCTTCATTTTCAGGGTAGATTCCCTCTGGCTCAACCAAAATATCACAATTATAAGTATGATTGAAGCTACGTGCAATCTCGCGCGTCTGCTCAATCATTGGCTTCTGATCATTACCTACTGGAACATAATTTGCTTTAAATGCCGTGATATCAGCTGCCTGAGAAATTGGATAAACAAGAAATCCTGTTGGAATAGATTCTCCGAAACCTTTTTGAGCAATTTCCGTCTTAACCGTTGGGTTACGCTCTAAACGTGCCAATGAAACTAGGTTCATGTAATACATAGTCAACTCAGCCAACTCAGGAATCTGACTTTGAATGAAAATAGTTGACTTCGCTGGATCCAAACCTACAGAGAGATAATCTAAAGCAACATTCCCAATTGATTCTTTGATGATCTCTGACTCTTTTGCGTGATCCGTAAGAGCTTGCTGATCAGCCAAGAAGACAAACATGTTATATTTATCTTCGTTTTGTAAAAGGACACGATTTTTTAAACTACCAACATAGTGTCCTAGATGAAGTTTCCCTGTTGGACGGTCTCCCGTCAAAATAATAGGTTTCGTCATATAATTACCTCTCTAATACAAAAAAATCCCCACGCAAAAACATGCGTGAGGGCGTTAATCACTTTTGATACGCGGTACCACCTCAGTTGATAACTCATTCTGCAGCTATCATCTCAAACCTTCTCAACAAAGAAGTTGCACGATAAGGGGTGCCAAACCTAACGTTTATGTGTTCACGTTAATTGTCAATTCTCTTCAGCCCATTCATTCCACCTTCATACTGGTTTTCAGCAACCACCAGCTCTCTATAAAAAAGGATAGAATTACTCTTCTGATGACTATTATTCTACATTGTTTTATCTATTTTTGTCAAGATTATGTTTCTAGTTTCACGTGAAACACAACCTCAGATACAACCAAATAGTCATTACTTGACGGAAACTTAAAAAGACTTGATAATAAGAATATCATTTCTAGGAGATATTATATGAAACGTCGAATAATAGACATACTTTTAGTTACACTCGGTTCTTTTATTGCTGCGGTTGGCTATAACTCACTTTTAGTTAAGAATAATATTGCTTCAGGTGGTGTCGGAGGGCTAGCCATTAGTTTAAACGCCCTTTTTGGTTGGAATAATGCTAACTTCGTCTTAGCAACAACCATCCCTTTGTTAATTTTATGTTGGTTCTTTCTTGGCCGCGAAGTTCTCCTAAAAACCTTCTATGGGTCTCTTGTCTTCCCAACTTTTATTAAATTAACTGAGGGCTTACCTACACTCACCAAACAACCTTTGTTGGCTGCTATTTTTGGTGGGATTGTATTAGGGCTAGGACTAGGAATAGTCTTCTATGGAAATTCCTCAACTGGAGGAACTGGAATTATCACACAAATTCTCAACAAATATACGCCACTCCCACTAGGAATGGTACTACTTATTGTCGATGGGATCATTGTCGCAATCAGTGCTATTGCCTTTCCTCCTGATACTGTTATGTATTCCATTCTCTCACTTGGAGTTGTTTCTCTTACAATTGATAAAATGATGGTCGGACTCAATTCATCACGAAATCTTCTAATCATTTCGCAAAATAGTGAACAAATCCTAAACTACATCACTAGAGTGGCTGATCGAGGAGCAACAAAAATCCCAGTTCTTGGTGGACATACCGGACATGCACAAAATATGATTATGACCACCTTGTCAACTCATGAGGTTCCAAAAGTCCAAGAAGAAATCCAAAAAATAGATGAAACTGCCTTTATCGTCATTGTTCCTGCTTCTACAGTTATGGGACGTGGATTTAGCCTCCAAAAAGATTACCAAAGAGTTCCAAATGACTTTATTAATCCCTTGTAAAATCAATTGAAATAAAGTCTAATTTCTCGTAAAATAGTAGTTAAGAATAAAAATAAAGGATATTATATGCTTACTGTATCAGATGTATCGCTTCGTTTAGCGATCGTAAACTTTTTGATGATGTTAACATTGCCTTCACGCCAGGTAATACTTATGGTCTTATCGGTGCTAATGGTGCTGGTAAATCTACTTTTTTGAAAATTTTAGCTGGTGATATCGAACCAACAACAGGACACATCTCTCTTGGTCCTGATGAACGTCTTTCTGTCCTTCGTCAGAACCACTTTGACTATGAAGAAGAACGCGTTATCGATGTTGTTATCATGGGTAATGAGCGCCTCTACGATATCATGAAAGAAAAAGATGCCATCTACATGAAAGAAGATTTTTCAGATGAAGATGGTGTCCGTGCTGCTGAACTAGAAGGACTCTTTGCTGAATTAGGTGGTTGGGAAGCTGAAAGCGAAGCCTCACAATTGCTTCAGAATCTAAATATCCCAGAAGACCTTCACTATCAAAATATGAGTGAATTGGCTAATGGTGACAAGGTGAAAGTGCTCCTTGCAAAAGCACTCTTTGGTAAACCTGATGTACTTCTTCTTGACGAACCTACCAACGGTCTTGATATTCAGTCAATCTCTTGGCTTGAAGATTTCTTGATTGATTTTGAAAATACTGTTATTGTCGTATCCCATGACCGTCACTTCTTGAACAAGGTATGTACGCATATAGCCGACCTTGACTTTGGTAAAATCAAACTCTATGTTGGTAACTATGACTTCTGGAAACAATCTTCAGAATTAGCTGCTCGCTTGCAGGCTGACCGTAATGCCAAAGCAGAAGAAAAAATCAAAGAACTTCAAGAGTTCGTTGCACGTTTCTCTGCCAACGCTTCAAAATCTAAACAAGCGACTTCTCGTAAGAAAATGCTCGATAAAATTGAGCTAGAAGAAATCGTCCCATCAAGTCGTAAATATCCATTCATCAATTTCAAAGCAGAGCGTGAAATCGGTAATGACCTTTTAACAGTTGAAAATCTCACTGTTAAGATGGATGGTGAGACTATTCTTGACAACATTAGTTTCATCTTACGACCAGGAGATAAAACTGCCATCATCGGTCAAAACGATATTCAAACAACTGCATTGATTCGTGCTCTTGCCGGTGATATTGACTACGAAGGTACAATCAAATGGGGTGTTACTACTAGCCGTTCTTACCTTCCAAAAGATAATTCTAAGGAATTTGCCTCTGGTGAATCTATCCTTGAATGGCTTCGTCAATTCGCAGAAAAAGGTGAAGATGATGATACCTTCTTGCGTGGATTTCTTGGACGTATGCTCTTCTCAGGAGATGAGGTTAATAAATCAGTTAGTGTCCTCTCAGGGGGAGAAAAAGTACGTGTCATGCTTTCAAAACTCATGCTTTTGAAATCTAACGTCCTTCTTCTAGATGATCCTACTAATCACTTGGATTTGGAATCAATTTCAAGTCTAAATGATGGTGTCCGTGACTTCAAAGAGTCTGTTATCTTTGCCAGTCATGACCACGAGTTTATACAAACAATAGCGAACCACATCGTTGTCGTTTCAAAAAATGGGGTTATTGACCGTATTGATGAAACTTATGACGAATTCCTTGAAAATGAAGAAGTTCAAGCTAAAGTCAAAGCTCTATGGGCTGATTAACTATAAAAAGACACAGGTTGGGATATCCCAACCTGTCTTAGTATCATTATGACAAATAAAAAATACCAAACGACCTCATTATTTTATCTGGCTGCTTTTTTCATACCTGTAATAATCATGATAGGTGTCCTTTTCAGCCAAAAAATCTATCCTGGTAGTGAGCGGACTATTTTAACAAGTGATGGTTTTCATCAGTATGTGATTTTTGCAACTGGACTTCGGAATATACTTCATGGAGATGGGAGCCTCTTTTACACCTTTACAAGTGGTCTAGGGCTTAATTTCTATGCTCTAACAAGCTATTACCTAGGTTCTTTCTTGTCTCCACTTTACTATTTCTTTACTGTCAACCAAATGGCCGATGCTTTTTATTATATAACACTACTTAAATTCGGGCTTATTGGGTTATCAGGAGCTTTTAGTTTTAAGCGGCTCTTTACAAAAGTGTCAAGAAGTTTCATCCTATGTCTTTCTACAGGATTTTCTTTGATGAGCTTCGCTACCAGTCAGTTAGAAATTAATACCTGGCTAGATGCCTTTATTCTAGCACCTCTAATCATATTAGGTTTACACCTCTTACTAAGATTCAATAAACGGGGCTTATACTTTTTTAGCCTAACCTGCCTTTTTATCCAAAATTACTATTTTGGTTATATGATGGCTATTTTCCTAACCTTTTACACCATAGTACAATTGATAACTATCAAGGGATGGAAGAGTAAGATTCTTCATTTCATAGACTTTGGAATTGTTTCTATACTTGCTGGTTTAAGTAGTGCTGTCATGCTACTACCAACACTACTTGACTTGACCACACATGGTGAAAGGTTTACAGGCGCGTCAAGTTTATTGACAGAGTCCACCTATTATTTTGACTTCTTTGCGAAAAATCTCGTTGGAGTTTACGATACTACTAAATTTGGATCAATACCTATGATCTATGTGGGAATCTTACCCTTGATTCTTTTTCTACTTTCTTTATTAGTAGGGAAGTCAAGCTATCATTACGTATAGGTTATCTCCTATTAGTAGCTTTCTTTATCGCTAGCTTCTACTTACAGCCTCTTGATTTATTTTGGCAAGGAATGCATGCACCCAACATGTTTCTCCATCGCTATTCTTGGCTCCTATCTCTCCTAATTGTTCTTTTGGCAGGAGAAACACTCAACCGAATAAAATACTTTTCTTTTAAAAGACTCCTCCTATCTTTCTTAGGATTGAGTACCGCTTACTTACTAACTTGGATTTTCCAATCTCACTATAGCTTTATTGAATCAGTCTCCTGGCTATTAAGCCTAGCATTTCTTCTAGCCTATGCCATTCTATTTATTAGCTATTTTAGACAGCAAATTCCTGGGAGTGTTTTTCGCTGTTTCACCTTCTTATTCTGCATTTTTGAGCTTGCATTAAGTACTTACTATGTTGTTGGAGCTCTGGGAAATGAGTGGGTATTCCCAACTCGTGAAGGCTACCTACGAAATATGTCTGCTATTACAAAACTAGTTTCAGATACTAAGCAAGCAAATAAGACTTTTTACCGTACTGAAAGGTTAGAGGCTCAAACTGGTAACGACAGTATGAAATTCAACTATAATGGTATCTCTCAGTTCTCATCCATTCGAAATACTGCTTCAAGCTCAACACTCGATAGGTTAGGCTTCAAATCTGAAGGGACTAATTTAAACCTACGTTACCAAAATAACACCATTATCGCTGATAGTCTCTTCGGAATAAAATATAATTTATCGAACTTTGACCTTAATAAGTATGGTTTTAATCACGTAACTTCTGAAAAAACAATAGGGCTTTATCAAAATAATAATGCAAGCCAGCTTGCTATCTTAACTGATGGCATTTACAAGAATATTGACTTCACTGTCAATACGCTTGACAATCAAACTAGCTTGCTAAATGCTCTATCTGGACTCAACTTAAACTATTTTAAACGAGCTCCATCTCAACTATTTGATAAAGATGCTAAGTCTTTGAATCAGCGCGTGGCTAAAAACGTTAGCAACTCGAATATAGATTTTGTTACAATAACCTATCGAGTCATCGCTCCACCACATAGTCAACTCTATGTTAGTATTCCTAATATTTCTTGGTCCGATGACAATAACCACTCTCTGTCAATTACTGTAAATGGTATGACAAGGAATCAAGTTACTGATAATACCTTTGATTTCTTCGATCTTGGCTACTTTGAAACAGAATCAATGGTTACCATCAAACTTAGTTTTCCTGGCAATAAAGCAATATCCTTTGATAATCCTAGTTTTTATGCCCTTGATACTCAAAACTATCAGATAGCTATGGATACTATTAATGAACGTGATAGTAAGGTTACGACGTCAAATAATAAAGTGTTCGTTGATTATAGTAGTAAAACGAATGCCTCACTATTCTTCACCATTCCATACGATAAGGGGTGGACAGCGACCATAAACCATAAAAAAGTTAAGATTCAACGAGCCCAAAAGGGGTTCATGAAAGTTGATGTCCCTAGTGGGAAAGGTGAAGTTGTTCTAACCTTCATTCCCTATGGTCTTAAGACAGGTTTATTGATTAGTCTATTGGCAAGTATCATATTTTGTTGCTACGCTTATTTCATCAGAAAAATAACCGTTATTCAAAACTGCTGATTATCTTAAATAAAATTAAATAGGTTTGGAACAATTGTTCCAGACCTATTTATCTTTGGGTACAAAAAAACTCAAGCTATACAACTTGAGGTGTCTTATCACTCCGCCAGTAGGACTCGAACCTACGACATCATGATTAACAGTCATGCGCTACTACCAACTGAGCTATGGCGGATAAAACTGCTAAGTAGCAAAAATAGTCCGTACGGGATTCGAACCCGTGTTACCGCCGTGAAAAGGCGGTGTCTTAACCCCTTGACCAACGGACCAAGTTCTGAGATTTTTATCTCGTTAATACTCTTATTATTATATCAGAGTATTCGATTTTGTCTATACTTTTTTTCAAAAAAAATATTAAATTTTGCTAAATTTATTCGAATTTTACGTTAGTTTTTATCTTGCTTTTACAAAGTATTGACATGTTGCTATATATTTTGTAAACTAATAGAGTTATTGGTCCCATAGCTCAGCTGGATAGAGCATTCGCCTTCTAAGCGAACGGTCGCAGGTTCGAATCCTGCTGGGATCAGATAAAAAACGCAATCTAGAATCTCTAGTTGCGTTTTTCTTTTGCCTCGATAAATAGAAAGTAATTTAAAACAAACAAGGGAAGCAAAGTCGTATATAGGCTGTATTCATGTAAATATTGAGCAAACCAAGTTGAGGCTGCAACTCCTACCATAAATGTAAAGATGATAATAGTAGTGTAAGAAGCTTGTTTAAGCACTTTGGGATCCCCCTCGTCAATAGCCCTAGCAACGGTTAAAGAGGTATTCGTAATATTACCAGTCATCATGAAGGAAGCATAATTTACCCCTCTAACACGCTTAAAAATACCTACTTGAAGAGAGGCAAAAATGCCAAGCCTGCAATCGTAATAGTAGAATCAACGTAAGGTGTAATAATGGCGAGAATAGTCATCAAGAGAAAGGCAAGTCTAATCGCTTGCAAATGCCATCCCCATTTATGGTTAATGAGCCACCTCTTAACAAAAAAAACAAAAAACTGACCTAAAACAAAGAAAAAAATAGGTATCACATAGCTGAAAGCTCTTGCAATATGCCCCTCAACAAGATGAATAACCAAATAAAGAAGATTACCTGTCTGAATACTTGCAAATCGTCCGTCTTGAGTATTGTAAGTATAGGCATCAATAAAGCCCCCTATATAACTTACTAGAGTTGCTACCCTTAATCCTTCAAAAACACGATAGGAGCGTTTTTTCATTCTGAACATGTCTGTTTCCTTCTTCTACTTATGGTAAGGACTTCCCTGCTGAATCATGAATGCGCGATAAATTTGTTCTACTAATACAAGGCGCATAAGCTGATGAGGGAACGTTAAGAGACCAAAACTCATTAATTGATTAGCCCTCTTTTTCACTGTAGGAGAGAGTCCCAAACTTCCCCCTATAATAAAAGTAATATCTGAATAGCCTCTAAGAGTCGCTTGCTCTAACTCTTTAGCAAATTGCTCCGAGGGAAATTGTTTTCCTTCAATAGCTAAGGCAATGACATAATCACGATCACCTACTTTAGCCAAGATACGCTGCCCCTCTTTGTCTAGGATAGCTTTATTTTCAGATTCGCTTGCATTATCTGGTGTCTTTTCATCCGTTAATTCTATAGACTCAAATTTTGTAAAGCGTCCTAGTCGTTTGACATACTCCGCAATGCCATCTTTCAAATATTTTTCTTTCAATTTTCCAACGGTAATCAATTTAACTTTCATAGGCTTATTATAGCACATATCCACAATCTTTTAACACCTTATCCACACCTTTTTACTGTTAAGAATCTTTAGTTATCCCTATAAAATAGCTTCTTATCTACACTTTTTGAAACTTATCCACAGACTGTTGATAACTGTTTTTTAAAATCACTTTATGATATAATTAAGCTTACTTTGATATGTTTATCAAAAAGGAGGACTAAACGTGAAAAAATTTAACTGGAAAAAAATAGTAGCGCCGATTGCAATGCTTGTTATTGGCTTACTAGGTGGTTTACTAGGTGCCTTTATCCTACTAACAGCAGCAGGGGTATCTTTTACCAATTCAACAGATACAGGTGTTAAAACAGCTAAGACCGTATACAATAATACAACAGATACAACTAAAGCTGTTAAGAAAGTACAAAATGCCGTTGTTTCTGTCATCAATTACCAAGAAGGGTCATCTTCAGATTCTCTAAATGAACTTTATGGCCGTATCTTTGGTGGAGATGATAGTTCTGACTCTAACCAAGACAAATCAAAAGATTCTGATGGGTTGCAAGTCGCTGGTGAAGGTTCTGGAGTCATCTATAAAAAAGATGGGAAAGAGGCCTACATCGTAACCAACAACCACGTTGTCGATGGCGCTAAAAAACTTGAAATCATGCTTTCAGATGGATCAAAAATTACTGGTGAACTCGTTGGTAAAGATACTTACTCTGACCTAGCAGTTGTCAAAGTTTCTTCAGATAAAATTAAAACCGTAGCGGAATTTGCAGACTCAAACTCTCTCACAGTCGGTGAGAAGGCAATTGCTATCGGTAGCCCACTTGGTACCGAATACGCCAACTCAGTAACAGAGGGAATCGTTTCTAGCCTTAGCCGTACCGTAACTATGCAAAACGACAATGGTGAAACTGTTTCAACAAATGCTATCCAAACGGATGCTGCCATTAACCCTGGTAACTCAGGTGGTGCCTTAGTCAATATCGAAGGACAAGTTATCGGTATTAACTCAAGTAAAATTTCATCAACGTCAGCAGTCGCTGGTAGCGCCGTTGAAGGTATGGGATTTGCCATTCCATCAAACGATGTTGTCGAGATTATCAATCAATTGGAAAAAGACGGTAAAGTTACACGACCAGCCCTAGGAATCTCAATGGCCGATCTTAATAGCCTTTCTAGCAGTGCAACTTCTAAATTAGATTTACCAGATGATGTGAAATCTGGAGTGGTAGTCGGCAGCGTTCAAAAAGGTATGCCAGCTGACGGTAAACTTCAAGAAAATGATGTTATCACTGAAATTGACGGTAAGGAAATCAGCTCAAAAACTGATATTCAAACCAATCTTTACAGCCATAGTATCGGAGATACAATCAAGGTAACCTTCTATCGTGGTAAAGAGAAGAAAACTGAAGAACTTAAATTAACAAAATCTACAGAAGACTTGTCTGACTAAGTCATTGACAAATCTGTCAAAAGACCTTTACAATAATGTAAAGGTCTTTTTTGGAAAGGAATAACATGCAAGAACAACTCAAAGCTTTACCTATTAGTGACATCTATCCCAATCCTTTTCAACCTCGTATAGAGTTCTCTGATGAAGAATTAGCGGAGCTAAGCCAATCGATTGCAGAAAATGGACTAATACAGCCAATCATTGTCCGAAAATCGGATATTATTGGTTATGAACTAATTGCTGGGGAAAGACGTTTACGTGCCTGTAAACGTCTAGGAATGACAGAAATCCCTGCAGTTGTAAAGGAAGTTACAGATCAAGAAAGCCGTAAACAAGCTATTATTGAAAATTTACAACGATCGAATCTCAATCCCATTGAAGAAGCAAAGGCCTATCGTAGTTTAATTAATGAGCTAGCTTATAGTCACGAGGAACTGGCGAAAGCTATGGGGAAATCCAGACCTTATATCAGTAACGCTCTCAGACTCCTCCAACTTCCCAAAGAGATACAGACGAGTATCGAAAATGGCAAACTGAGTCAAGGACATGCTAGAGCACTTTTAGCTGTTGAGGATACAAAAAAGCAATTAACTATCTATCATCAGGTCCTTACTGAAAAATGGTCCGTTCGTACTCTGGAAAAAAGACTTCAAGAACTTCCTAAAAAACAAAAATCAAAAAAAGATATTCATATAAAAGATAAAGAAAAAGAACTTGAAAAATCACTTGGTCTCCCAGTTACTCTTCGTTATCACAAAAATCACTCTGGAACTATTCAGATCCACTTTTCGACAGAAGAAGATTTTAACAGAATTATCAACAAGCTTATTTGACCTGTGAATTGAGTAGCAAAAAGAAACAAACTTATCCACATCATAAAACGGTTGCCCTCCCTTTATTTTAGAGGGTTTCTTTTTTTATTCACAACTTGTGGATAACTCTTGTGAACAATGTGAATTATCTTTTTTGACTTGTGGATAACTTAAGGAACTTTTATCTCCGGACCTGTGGAAAACTTTTTTGTTTTATGATAGAATCAGAGAACAAGAATAAAGAAGGAGAATTGATGGAATGACCCAAAAAGAGCATTTTTTTTGGAATAAGCTCTTAGAGCTGGCCAAAGAGGAACTAACACAAGCCACTTTTGATTATTATGTCCTGGATACCAAGCTCATCAAAGTTCAAAATAACGTTGCTACAATTCTGCTTGAAGAAGTCAAAAAGCTATTCTGGGAAAAGAATATGCAATCTTTCATTTTGATGGCTGGTTTTGAAGCCTATAATAGTGAAATAAAAGTTGAGTACGTCTTTGACGAAGCACTCTTAAACGAGGCAAATTCAACTGTAACAAACAATGACTTTGGCAATAAAAAGGAACAGCAAACACCTGCTCTTCCTACATTGGACTCTGACTTAAATAGTAAGTACACCTTTGATAATTTTATTCAGGGGGATGAAAACCGTTGGTCAGTTGCTGCATCTTTAGCTGTAGCTGATTCACCAGGAGCTACGTATAACCCTCTATTTATTTATGGAGGACCTGGTCTCGGAAAAACTCACTTACTCAATGCCATTGGTAACAAGGTCTTACATGATAATCCTCAAGCACGTATCAAATACATTACTGCAGAGAATTTCATTAATGAATTTGTTGTCCATATCCGTTTAGATAAAATGGATGAACTAAAACTTAAATACCGTCATCTGGACGTTCTCTTAATTGATGATATTCAATCATTGGCTAAAAAATCAACGCAAGCCACTCAAGAGGAATTCTTCAATACTTTCAATGTCCTTCACAATAATAATAAACAAATTGTCCTGACCAGCGACCGTAATCCAGATCAATTGAACGAGATGGAAGAGCGTCTTGTCACGCGCTTCAAATGGGGATTAACCGTCAATATCACACCACCTGACTTTGAAACGCGAGTAGCCATTCTTACTAATAAGATTATGGACTATGATTATCATTTTCCTCCTGAAACAATTGAGTATTTAGCTGGCCAATTTGATTCAAATGTCCGTGACTTAGAAGGGGCCTTAAAAGATATTAGCTTAGTTGCCAATGTTCGCCAGTTAGATACTATCACAGTTGAAGTAGCTGCTGAAGCCATTCGCGCACGTAAAATGGATAGTCCTAAGTTAACTCTTATTCCGATTGAGGATATCCAAACTGAGGTAGGAAAATTTTATAATGTCACTGTGAAAGAAATCAAGGCAACTAAACGAACACAAAATATTGTCTTGGCACGTCAGGTAGCCATGTATCTTGCGCGTGAAATGACTGATAACTCTCTTCCGAAAATTGGAAAAGAATTTGGAGGAAGAGACCACTCAACTGTCTTACATGCATACAATAAAATCAAAAATATGATTGCTCAAGATGACAGTTTACGCATTGAAATTGATACCATCAAAAACAAGATAAAATAATACTTGTGGATAACTATTAAAAATTATCCAAACTTTTCCACAGGCTGTGCACAAGTTTAAAGCCTTGATAAAACTATGTTTTGTAGACTTATGCACAGTGTCCACAAGACCTACTACTACTACTAAAATAATACTAATAAAATAAAGGAGCATCATGATTCAATTTGCGATTAATAAAGCTTATTTCTTACAAGCACTTCATACGACTCGCCGTGCTATTTCTTCTAAAAATGCTATCCCAATTCTATCAACGATTAAAATCGAAGTTACCAGTGATGGTATCTATTTGACAGGATCAAATGGGCAAATCTCAATTGAAAATAGTATCTCAGTTTCAGAAGAAAATGCAGGCCTATTAATTACACAGCCAGGTAGTATCCTTTTGGAAGCCAACTTTTTCATTAATGTTGTCTCAAGCTTGCCTGATGTTACCCTAACTTTTGAAGAAATTGAACAATACCAAGTTTTACTGAAGAGTGGTAAATCAGAAATTACCTTGAAAGGGAAAGATGTTGAACAATATCCCCGTATTCAGGAAGTTGATAGCTTGACGCCATTACTCATGGACACAAAAGTGTTAAAATCTATCATTGCTGAAACTTCATTCGCAGCAAGCACGCAAGAAAGTCGTCCAATTTTAACCGGTGTTCACTTTGTTCTTTCAAATCATAAAGATCTCAAAGCTGTAGCAACGGACTCTCACCGTATGAGCCAACGCCAACTTGTTTTGGAGCATTCTGCAGATAACTTTGATGTTGTAATCCCAAGTCGCTCACTTAAAGAATTATCGGCAGTCTTTAGCGATGATATTGAAAATTTAGAGGTTTTCTTCTCAGCAAATCAAATTCTATTCCGTAGTGAAACAATTTCTTTCTATACACGTTTACTTGAAGGAAATTATCCAGACACGAATCGTCTCTTATCTGATTCATTTGAAACAGAAGTTGTTTTCGAGACCGCTAGCCTTCGTTCTGCTATGGAACGTTCATATTTGATTTCTAATGCTAGTCAAAGTGGTACTGTTAAACTCGAAATCATCAATGGCAGTGTCAGTGCCCATGTTAATTCGCCAGAAGTCGGAAAGGTGAATGAGGATATTGACGTGCAAGATGTTTCAGGTAGTGATTTGGTCATTAGTTTCAACCCAACCTACCTAATAGATGCTTTGAAAGCTCTTAAGAGTGAGACTGTCCGTGTACGTTTCATTTCACCAGTGCGTCCATTTACTTTGACGCCAGCAGATGACAGTGAGAATTTTATTCAATTGATTACACCTGTAAGAACAAACTAAAATCGAAAAAGTTATCCACAGTGGATAACTTTTTTACTAGAGAGGAAGTCTATGTACCAAATTGGAAGTTTAGTTGAAATGAAAAAACCACATGCTTGTACCATCAAAGCAACAGGAAAAAAAGCTAATGAATGGGAAGTGACCCGTCTTGGAGCTGACATTAAGATCCGTTGTACGAATTGTGATCATGTGGTTATGATGAGTCGTCATGATTTCGAAAAGAAACTTAAGAAGATTTTATAACAGACATTGAGGAGTCTAGATAAGGAGATTCTTATGTTAAGGAAATTGGTTTACTAGCAATATAAAAACTTTCTAGAGTCCCCAATTATCTTCTTTATAGCATTCTTTGCCTTGCTTCCCTTTTTCTGATTCTCAAAGGGAAGTTGCCTATTTTTAACAATTTTTGTGTTATAATTAACTGAATTACTTTTTTATGGAGAAATAAATTAATGGCTTTAACAGCAGGTATCGTTGGTTTGCCAAACGTTGGTAAATCAACTCTTTTCAATGCAATTACAAAAGCGGGTGCGGAAGCTGCTAACTATCCTTTCGCGACAATTGATCCAAACGTCGGAATGGTTGAGGTACCAGATGAGCGTTTGACGAAACTGACTGAACTTATTACCCCTAAAAAGACAGTTCCAACCACATTTGAGTTCACAGATATTGCGGGTATCGTAAAAGGAGCATCAAAGGGTGAAGGTCTTGGAAATAAGTTCTTAGCGAACATTCGTGAAGTAGATGCGATTGTCCATGTGGTTCGTGCTTTCGATGATGAAAATGTTATGCGTGAACAAGGGCGTGAGGATGCCTTTGTAGATCCGATGGCTGATATTGATACAATCAACCTAGAATTGATTTTGGCTGACCTTGAATCAATTAACAAACGTTATGCGCGTGTCGAAAAAATTGCTCGTACACAAAAAGATAAAGATTCTGTGGCAGAGTTTAATATTCTTCAAAAGATTAAACCTGTTCTAGAAGATGGTAAGTCTGCACGTACGATTGATTTTACTGAAGAAGAGCAAAAAATTGTTAAGGGACTCTTCCTCTTGACAACAAAACCAGTACTTTATGTGGCTAACGTTGATGAAGACCAAGTTGCAAATCCTGATGATATTGATTATGTCAAACAAATTCGTGAGTTTGCAGCGACTGAAAATGCAGAAGTAGTTGTTATCTCGGCACGTGTTGAGGAAGAAATTTCTGAATTGGATGATGAAGACAAAGAAATGTTCTTGGAAGACCTTGGTTTGACAGAATCAGGAGTTGATAAACTGACACGCGCAGCCTATCACTTGCTTGGTCTTGGAACTTACTTTACTGCTGGTGAGAAAGAAGTACGTGCTTGGACCTTTAAACGAGGCATCAAGGCTCCACAGGCAGCTGGAATTATCCACTCTGACTTCGAGAAAGGCTTTATCCGTGCTGTAACCATGTCTTACGATGATCTTATTAAATATGGTTCTGAGAAAGCTGTTAAGGAAGCTGGTCGCCTTCGTGAAGAAGGAAAAGAATATGTTGTTCAAGATGGCGACATCATGGAATTCCGTTTCAACGTTTAGAAAATAAAAAATAGTGCACAAGGCTGAAAAGTATTTTTCAGTCCTTTTGCTGTTTATCAAAGAGGAGAAATAATGACAAAATTAGTAGTTGGCTTGGGAAATCCTGGTTCAAAATACCATGAGACACGTCACAATGTTGGGTTTATGGCTATTGACCTAATGGCTAAGGAACTGGGATTAACCTTTTCTGAAGAAAAGACCTTTAAGGCTGAAGTGGCTTCGACCTTTTTAAACGGTGAAAAGGTTTATTTTGTGAAACCAACGACCTTTATGAATCTATCTGGTCTAGCTGTTAGAGCATTGCTAGCTTATTACAATATTCCCATGGAGGATTTTATCGTTATTTACGATGACTTAGATATGGAAGTTGGAAAATTGCGCTTTCGTCAAAAAGGTTCAGCAGGTGGTCATAATGGGATTAAATCTATCATTGCTGAAACTGGCACTCAAGAATTTGACCGTATAAAAATTGGTATTGGCCGCCCACAGAAAGGAATGACGGTCGTTAATCATGTCCTTGGAAATTTAGTGAAGATGATTATGCCACAATTTTACTGACTTTAGACAAGGTAGAGACGGCCCTCAATCATTACCTTAAAACCAATGATTTCGAAGACACCATGAGGCGTTATAATGGCTAATACCCTATTAGATCTTTTTGAGAAGAATCCTCAATTGCTTGAGTGGCGTGATAAAGTAACTTTATTGAGTAGACAGTTGGTTATGGGATTTTCTGGTTCCAGCAAGGCAGTTGTCATGGCATCTGCCCTTTCTGAGCAGGTTCCTAAGATTCTAATCGTTACTTCAACACAAAATGAAGCTGAGCAACTAACAGGAGATTTGTCAGCTATCTTAGGAGAGGATAAGGTTTATTCTTTTTTTGCAGATGATGTAGTAGCTGCAGAGTTCATCTTCGCTTCTCCAGAAAAGACCCATTCTCGTCTCGAAAGTCTTAATTTTTTAATGGATAAAGAGTCAAGTGGAATCTTGGTTACGAGTTTAGTTGGTACTAAGTTACATTTGCCTAATCCTGAGGTTTATAAAGACTCTCGCATTGACTTAACACTAGGGGAGGAACATGATTTAGAGGCTCTCAGTAAGCATCTTACTCATATTGGATACCAAAGGGTAGAGCAGGTTCTCTCACCTGGTGAGTTCAGTCGTAGGGGCGATATTTTAGATATTTATGAACTGACTGCAGAACTCCCCTACCGTTTAGAATTTTTTGGAGATGAGATTGATGGTATTCGTCAGTTTGATAGCGATAGTCAGAAATCTTTAGATAATTTAGAGCATATTATCGTATCTCCGGCAGATGATATTATCTTAACAAGAGAAGATTACCAACGTGCTGAGAAGGCCCTAGAAAGTGCGGTCTCAAAGGCAGAAGGTCCTCATAAGGCTTACCTTGAGGAGGTTCTGTCGGTTACGATTGATGGTTACCGTCATAAAGATTTACGTAAGTTTTTGTCTCTCTTTTATGATAATGCTTACACCTTATTTGACTACCTTCCAAAGGGAACTCCTGTCTTCATTGATGATTTTCAAAAGATAGTGGACCGCCATGGACGTCTTGAGTTGGAAGTGGCTAATCTTTTAACTGAGGATCTTCATCAGGGCAAGTCTCTGAGTCATCTAAATTACTTAGTGGATTCATTTAAGACTTTACGTAACTATCAGCCAGCTAGTTTCTTTTCGAATTTTCATAAGGGATTGGGAAATCTTAAATTTGATAAGTTGTATCAATTCACGCAATACCCTATGCAAGAGTTCTTTAACCAGTTCCCACTTCTAGTTGATGAAATACATCGCTATACCAAGAATAAGGCAACAGTTATTTTACAAGTGGGGTCTGAGAAGCAGCTCAAATCTTTGAAGGAAACCTTGGAAGAATATGATTTAGATTTACCCCTTAGTAGCTTTGGAGATTTGATACCTCATAAGCCTCAGTTAGTCTTAGGAAACTTATCCAATGGTTTTTACTTTGCGGATGAAAAGCTTGTTCTTGTCACTGAACGTGAGATTTTTCATAAAAAAGTAAAACGTCGTGCGCGTGCCAGTCACGTTTCCAATGCAGAGCGTCTCAAAGATTACAATGAACTTGAAAAAGGTGATTATGTTGTACACCAGACTCATGGTATCGGTCAATTTAAAGGTATTGAGACTATTGAGATTAAAGGGGTGCATCGTGACTACTTGACCATCCAATATCAGGATGCTGCAACAATTTCTCTACCTGTTGAGCAGATTGAGAGTCTCTCTAAGTATGTATCAGCGGACGGAAAAGAGCCTAAAATTAATAAACTCAATGATGGGCGTTTCCAAAAGACTAAACAAAAAGTAAGCAAGCAAGTAGAGGATATTGCCGATGATCTCTTAAAACTTTATGCTGAGCGTAGTCAACTTAAAGGTTTTGCTTTTTCACCAGATGATTATAACCAAAGGGATTTCGAAGATGATTTTGCCTATGCTGAGACAGAGGATCAATTGCGTTCTATCAAGGAAATTAAGGCAGACATGGAGTCAGACAAACCCATGGATCGTCTCTTGGTGGGTGATGTTGGTTTTGGTAAGACAGAGGTAGCTATGCGTGCTGCCTTCAAGGCAGTCAATGATGGAAAGCAAGTTGCTATCCTAGTTCCTACAACAGTTCTTGCCCATCAGCACTATTTGAATTTTAAAGAACGTTTTGAAAATCATGCCGTTGAAGTAGATGAACTCAGTCGTTTTAGAAGTAAAAAAGAGCAAAATGAGACTATTGAAAATCTCGCTAAAGGGCGTATTGATATTATTATTGGTACCCACCGCCTGCTGTCTAAAGATGTTAAGTTTTCTGATTTAGGCTTGCTAGTAATTGATGAAGAACAACGTTTTGGCGTGAAGCATAAAGAGAAACTTAAGGAGTTGAAAGCTAAGGTTGATGTCCTTACTCTAACTGCGACACCTATTCCTCGTACGCTTCATATGTCTATGTTAGGTATTCGTGATTTGTCGATTATTGAGACAGCACCTACCAACCGTTATCCAGTTCAAACTTATGTTATGGAAACCAATCCTGGTCTTATTAGAGAAGCGATATTAAGAGAGATGGACCGAGGCGGCCAGATTTTTTATGTTTATAATCGTGTTGAAACCATTGATCAAAAAGTTTCTGAACTACATGAGCTGGTCCCTGAAGCACGTATCGGATTTGTTCATGGTCAGATGAGTGAGGTTATGTTGGAGAATACCCTCTTGGATTTCTTGAATGGTGATTACGATGTTTTGGTAGCAACGACCATTATCGAGACAGGGATTGATATCTCCAACGTTAATACGCTCTTTATTGAGAATGCAGATCATATGGGCTTATCTACTCTTTATCAGTTGAGAGGTCGTGTGGGGCGTAGTAATCGAATTGCTTATGCCTATCTCATGTATCGTCCTGATAAAGTGTTGACGGAAGTCTCTGAGAAGCGATTGGATGCTATTAAGGGCTTTACAGAACTGGGATCAGGTTTCAAAATTGCCATGCGTGATTTATCAATTCGTGGTGCCGGGAACATTCTTGGTGCTTCTCAAAGTGGTTTCATCGACTCAGTCGGGTTCGAAATGTACTCGCAACTCTTGGAAGAGGCTATCAATAAACGTCAAGGTAAAACTCAAGTTCGCCGTAAAGGAAATGCAGAGTTCAATCTTCAGATTGATGCTTACCTCCCTTCCGACTATATTTCTGACGAGCGCCAAAAAATTGAAATTTATAAGCGTATTCGAGAAATTGAGAATCAGAAAGACTATCAAGACCTTCAAGATGAGCTTATTGACCGCTTTGGAGAATATCCAGACCAAGTTGCCTATCTCATTGAGATTGGTCTGGTTAAGGCCTATTTGGATGCTGCCTTTGCAGAATTAGTCGAGCGTAAGAACGATACTATTATTGTTCGTTTCGAAAAAGCCTCTCTTAAATTCTTCTTGACTCAAGATTATTTCGAAGCCATCTCTAAAACGCATTTAAAAGCAAAAATCAGTGATAACCAGGGGAAAGTAGAGATTACTTTTGATGTTCGTAACAAGAAAGACTATGAAATTCTTGAAGAATTAAAGATTTTTGGACAGACATTTATGGAAATCAAAGAACGTAAAGAAAAAAAAGAAGCTTAAGGAAAGTTTAAGTAAGTCTCTCTATACTATAAAATATCCTAAAACTTTTCTTTTTCATAAATCTCCTGAGAGGGTCGACTAGTGTCGATTCTCTTATTTTTGTACTTGAAAAGGCTTTAGTCCCCTATTTTCTCAAAAAAATGCTATCATAGAAGAGATATCCTAACGAAAAGGAAACAGTAACATTGAGATTAGACAAATATTTAAAAGTATCACGAATTATCAAACGCCGTCCAGTTGCTAAAGAAGTAGCTGATAAAGGACGTATAAAAGTAAATGGTGTACTCGCTAAGTCATCTACAGATTTAAAAATTGGTGACCAAGTGGAAGTTCGTTTTGGAAATAAACTTCTAACTGTCCGTGTTTTAGAAATGAAAGACAGTACTAAAAAAGAAGATGCGGCAAATGTACGAGATTATAAGTGAAACAAGGATTGAAGCAGATGAGCAAGAAGCCTAATATTGTACAGCTTACGAATGATTACATTGATAATGCCAATCAAGAGCAACGATTAGAGCGTGCCGAACACGAACAAAGGAATCGCTTTATGGGATGGATTCTCTTTGTGGTTGTTTTACTCTTTATCTTGCCAACCTACAATCTGGTTGAGACCTATATGAATATCAAACAGCAAGAGAAGGAAGTCTTGTCGCTTCAGAAAGACTATGATAAATTGTCGGATCAGACAAAGGAACGAAAGGATTTGGCTAAGAAACTTAAGGATGATGCTTTCGCCGAGAAATATGCGCGTGCTAAGTACTATTATTCACGTGAAGGAGAGTCAATCTATCCTGTACCAAGCTTATTACCCTAATGAAAGATTTACTAAAAACTGTAGAAACTTTTTTAACCTATTCAGAAGCCAAGTTAGAGGAACTATCAGAAAAAAATCAGCAACTTAAAACGGAATTACCGAGGAAAGAGGAGGTGAAGAAGCAAGCATGAAAAAGCTCTTAATAGCTGCAACTGTTGTGCTTGTATCTTCTAGCCCCCTGGTCTTACTTCCTATGGAGAAGGAGCTAACTCTGACCCCAAAACAGGTCCAAAAATTGACTCAAAATACTACAGCTAGCTTAACTCAATTTAAACAGATTCCTAAAAATCCAAGAACGATAACAACTATCCTAACTTACAAGAACAAGGATTTAACAGAATTTAAAACCAGTATCCAAGCGGATACCAAACTATCGATTTCTGCTATTTTTTGGAATGCTAAAGGTGAGCCTGTTTTCCAACTTCAAGATGGTGATTATGTAGCCGCTAGTCAGAAATCAATTATAGACGACAGTATCTATAATCGAAAACCAGTAGATATGACCTTCTGGACTAAAGATGGTTTAACGGTATACAAAGAACCTTACGTTTTAGGAACTGAAAGCTGACTCCAAACTCGCTAGTTTTAAACCCATTAAGGTTAGCCAAGCAGCTCAGACGCATGCAGGGACTTATTATTTGGTAGACGGAGAGGGGTGGATTAACGCTTCTGATTTATCAACGACTGACAATCGCATCGAGGCTGTTCAAAAAGTCCTTAATGAGAAGTATAACAATCAAGAGCGCATCTCAGTTTATGTTAAACAGCTTGATACGGACCGAGTAGCTGCTATCAATGACGAAAAAAGCATGTATGCAGCAAGCGTAGCCAAGCTTGGAGTACTCTATTATGCACAGGAACGTCTGTCTCAAAAGAAATTATCATTATCAGATGAGTATCAATATACCTCAGCTGTGAATGGTTTTCCAGGTGCCTATGATCCAGATGGTTCTGGAAAGATTAGTAAGATGCCTGATGATAAGAATTATAGCTTGGAAAATCTGTTAAAGGCTGTAGCCCAAAACTCAGATAATGTAGCGACAAATATATTAGGTTATTATGTAACCAATCAGTATGACAAGGCCTTCCAAAAATCAGTAGATAAAGCCGCAGCGACTTCGTGGAATATGGATAAAAAGGAGTTGACTGCTAGAGCCGCAGGTACTTTGATGGAGGCTGTTTATAGACAAAATGGAGATATTATCACTTATCTTTCAAGTACGGACTATGATGGCGAACGTATTTCCAAAAACATTGATGTTCCCGTCGCTCATAAAATTGGTGATGCCTACGACTTTAAACATGACGTCGCTATTGTTTATGCAGATTCTCCCTTTATTCTATCGATTTTTACGGATAAAGAGGGCTATGACAAAATCACCTCAATTGCAGATGATGTTTATGGAATTTTAAAATAATGACACAAAAATTGTTGCAAATGATGCAAGCCAAGGGTTATTTTAACCAGCACAAGAAAATTTTAGTAGCAGTATCAGGTGGAGCAGACTCTATGAGTTTGCTGCACTTTTTGTATAACCATCAAAAAGATTTGGATATTCAGTTGGGAATTGCTCACGTTAACCATAAACAACGACAAGAGTCGGAGCATGAAGAAGCGTATTTACGTCATTGGGCAAAGGAACATAAGGTCCCTTTTCACTATAGTGCCTTCTCAGGAAAGTTTTCAGAAAATGCTGCCCGTACCTTTCGCTATGAGTTTTTTAAGCGGGTCATGAAAGATTATGATTACTCTGCTCTTGTAACAGCCCATCATGCAGATGATCAAGCAGAGACGATTTTTATGAGACTGTTGAGAGGAAGTCGTTTAAGACACCTGACAGGAATTTCAGCTATCAGACCATTTGGTACTGGTCAGATTATTCGTCCTTTTTTGCATCTTACGAAAGATCAGCTTCCCGTAACTTTCCATTTTGAAGACAAGAGTAATACTTCATTAGCCTATCTTCGAAATCGTATTAGACTGTCCTATCTTCCTACCTTATCTCAGGAAAATCCTAGATTTAAGGAGCATCTTTGCCTTTTAGCTGATGAGATTGGTCTTATGGAGCAAGCTCTAAAGGAGTTAACGAGAGATATCACTATTACTAATTTGTCAACTTTTCAGCAACAGTCAGTTGCTTTGCAAATTCTTCTACTTCAGGAGTATTTAGAGACCTTCCCTCATTTACAGCTTTCTAAAGGTCAGTTTGATCAGTTGATTAGCTATCTCAGAAAGAATGGTCCAGGAAAGATTCCCCTAAAAAATGGTTACGAACTAATCAAAACCCAGACGGATTTCCTAGTAAGGAAAGAAGAGGTTATCTCTTTATCCCCTTCTTGTCTCTTAGAATTTGGAAAATCTGTTGAGTTTGAGGATTATACCTTGACTTTTTCAGAATTCAATGACGTTTCTAACACAGATGCTATTAGCATTTGGTCAGATGCCCCAATAGTGATTCGTCATAGAAAAGAAGGAGATAAGATTGACCTTGGTAGTCACCATAAAAAATTAAGACGACTGTTTATAGACAATAAGATTTTAGAGAAGGATCGTCAAAAAGCCATTATAGGAGAACAAGATGGCCAGATTATTTTTCTTTATGTTGCTGGGCGTCTCTATTTGAAAAAAAGACCTGAAAATGCTATACTTTATGGCACTGTAGTCATTTATAAGAATTTCTAATCAAATACCATGTTCAAATAACGATGATTGAAGTAAAAGTGGTATAATAACAGAATATTGACTTCGAGAAAGGGAACCCAAATGTTAGAAAAAGACATTAAAAAAGTCCTCTTTTCCCAAGAGGATATCGTAGCTAAAACTAAAGAACTAGGACAACAATTGACAGAGGATTATGCGGGGAAAAATCCTCTACTAGTCTGTGTTTTGAAAGGTGCTGTTCCATTTATGGCAGAACTTATCAAACATATCGATACCCATATTGAGATGGACTTTATGGTCGTTTCAAGTTATGGTGGTGGAACTGTTAGCAGTGGTGAAGTAAAGATTCTTAAAGATGTTGACACTAATGTTGAAGGACGAGATATCATCTTTATTGAAGATATCATTGATACAGGTCGTACGCTCCTTTATCTTCGAGATATGTTCAAGTACCGTAAAGCCAATTCAGTCAAAATCGCAACTCTTTTTGATAAACCAGAAGGTCGTGTTGTTGATATTGAGGCAGATTACGTATGTTACGATGTTCCTAATGAATTTATCGTTGGTTTCGGACTAGACTATGATGAAAAATACCGTAACCTCCCTTATGTCGGTGTCCTAAAAGAAGAAATTTATACAAAATAAGTAAAGGTCTAATTAATTTATGAATAATAAAAATAATAATGGCTTCTTACGGAACGCTTTTCTCTACATCATAGTTATTATTGCGGTTGTAACCGGAGTACAATACTTTGCAGGAGGAAGCCAAAGCCCAAGTCAACAATTGTCTTACACACAGTTGGTTAAGAAAATTGAAGATGGTAAGGTAAAATCTATCACTTATCAGCCAGACGGTAGTATCATTGAAGTTAAAGGTAGCTACAAAAAGGCCGAAAAGGTTGATACTGATCTTAGTCTACCATTTTTAGGTAGTGCATCATCAGAGACACGTAGCTTTACATCGACTGTGCTGCAGAATGAAACAACCATGCAGAAATTGCAGTCAGCATCAGAAGCAGCTGATGTTAATGTTAAAATGATACGTGAAAGTTCAAGTGGTGCTTGGATTTCATATCTTTTTAGTTACCTACCTTTGATTGGGATTGCTATTTTCTTCCTTTTCATGATGAATCAAGGTGGTAACCGCGGTGCAATGAATTTTGGCCGCAACCGTGCTAAGACTCAATCAAAAGAGAATATTAAAGTTCGTTTCACAGATGTGGCTGGTGCGGAAGAAGAAAAAGAAGAACTTGTAGAAGTCGTAGATTTCCTCAAAAATCCACGTAAATATAAAGCACTTGGTGCACGTATCCCTAAGGGGGTTCTCCTTGAAGGCCCTCCAGGGACAGGTAAAACTCTGCTTGCTAAAGCTGTTGCTGGTGAAGCAGATGTTCCTTTCTTTAGTATCTCAGGTTCTGATTTCGTAGAGATGTTTGTCGGTGTCGGAGCAAGTCGTGTTCGTAGTCTTTTTGAAGACGCTAAGAAGGCCGAACGTGCTATTATCTTTATTGATGAAATCGATGCGGTTGGCCGTCGTCGTGGTACTGGAATGGGCGGCGGTAACGACGAACGTGAACAAACCCTTAACCAACTGTTGATAGAAATGGATGGTTTTGATGGAAATGAGAATATCATTGTCATTGCTGCAACCAACCGTAGTGATGTTCTTGATCCAGCACTCCTACGTCCAGGACGTTTTGACCGTAAAGTTCTTGTTGGTCGCCCAGATGTAAAAGGCCGAGAAGCTATCTTGAAAGTCCATGCCAAGAATAAACCATTGGCTGAAGATGTTGACCTTAAAGTTGTTGCTCAACAAACTCCAGGTTTTGTTGGAGCTGACTTAGAGAATGTCTTAAATGAAGCAGCCCTAGTTGCTGCACGACGTAGTAAGACTAAAATTGATGCTAGTGATATCGACGAAGCAGAGGATCGTGTTATTGCTGGACCATCTAAGAAAGACCGCCAAGTTTCAGAACACGAACGTAAAGTTGTGGCTTACCATGAAGCAGGTCATACAATTGTTGGTTTAACACTTTCTAGCGCTCGTGATGTTCACAAGGTTACTATTGTTCCACGAGGTCGCGCAGGTGGTTATATGATTTCTCTACCAAAAGAGGATCAGATGTTGTCATCTAAAGATGAGCTAAAAGAACAATTGGCAGGACTTATGGGTGGACGTGTTGCAGAAGAAATTATTTTCAACGTTCAAACCTCAGGCGCTTCAAATGACTTTGAGCAAGCAACACAGTTAGCACGTGCAATGGTTACTGAATATGGTATGAGCGAAAAACTTGGACCAGTCCAATATGAAGGTAATCATGCGATGAATCCAGGACAATTTACGACAGATAAGTCTTACTCAGCTCATACAGCTCAACTTATTGACGAAGAAATTCGATCACTTTTAGTTGAAGCACATGACAAGCAGCTGAAATTATCAATGCAAACCGAGAAACACATGCACTCATTGCAGAAGCTTTGCTTAAGTATGAAACACTTGATGCTGCACAAATCAAGTCAATTTATGAGACTGGTAAGATGCCGGAGGATTCTCTTGGAGATTCAGAAGAAGATAATCATGCCCTATCTTACGATGAAGTCAAAGAAAGAATTGAAAATAAAAATAAAGATGAAGAAGAGTAAGGAGTTTTACTCTTCTTTTTTTAGATAAATCGAGAGAAGAAGTACTATTAGAAAGTATTATAAAAAAAGAAAATTAAAATCAATGCAAATTATTGACAAGACAGGTCAGAGATGATATTATAAATAAGCTGTTTCGCGAGAGACAGCAGACACGAGAAGTAAAAAAACTTCAAAAAAGTGTTGACAAGTTATTCTAGATTTGCTAGAATATAGAAGTTGTCTTAAGAGAGACAAAGACCTTTGAGAACTGAATAAGAAACCAAGTGCAGGGTTATGATAGAAGAATTATAACCTGTCAATTTACAAGAATAAATCGTCAGACGACGGTAATGAGTTAACGCTCGAACAATTATTAAATTTTAATGAGAGTTTGATCCTGGCTCAGGACGAACGCTGGCGGCGTGCCTAATACATGCAAGTAGAACGCTGAAGAGAGGAGCTTGCTCTTCTTGGATGAGTTGCGAACGGGTGAGTAACGCGTAGGTAACCTGCCTTGTAGCGGGGGATAACTATTGGAAACGATAGCTAATACCGCATAACAATGGATGACACATGTCATTTATTTGAAAGGGGCAATTGCTCCACTACAAGATGGACCTGCGTTGTATTAGCTAGTAGGTGAGGTAACGGCTCACCTAGGCGACGATACATAGCCGACCTGAGAGGGTGATCGGTCACACTGGGACTGAGACACGGCCCAGACTCCTACGGGAGGCAGCAGTAGGGAATCTTCGGCAATGGGGGCAACCCTGACCGAGCAACGCCGCGTGAGTGAAGAAGGTTTTCGGATCGTAAAGCTCTGTTGTAAGTCAAGAACGAGTGTGAGAGTGGAAAGTTCACACTGTGACGGTAGCTTACCAGAAAGGGACGGCTAACTACGTGCCAGCAGCCGCGGTAATACGTAGGTCCCGAGCGTTGTCCGGATTTATTGGGCGTAAAAGCGAGCGCAGGCGGTTTGATAAGTCTGAAGTTAAAGGCTGTGGCTCAACCATAGTTCGCTTTGGAAACTGTCAAACTTGAGTGCAGAAGGGGAGAGTGGAATTCCATGTGTAGCGGTGAAATGCGTAGATATATGGAGGAACACCGGTGGCGAAAGCGGCTCTCTGGTCTGTAACTGACGCTGAGGCTCGAAAGCGTGGGGAGCGAACAGGATTAGATACCCTGGTAGTCCACGCCGTAAACGATGAGTGCTAGGTGTTGGATCCTTTCCGGGATTCAGTGCCGCAGCTAACGCATTAAGCACTCCGCCTGGGGAGTACGACCGCAAGGTTGAAACTCAAAGGAATTGACGGGGGCCCGCACAAGCGGTGGAGCATGTGGTTTAATTCGAAGCAACGCGAAGAACCTTACCAGGTCTTGACATCCCGATGCTATTTCTAGAGATAGAAAGTTACTTCGGTACATCGGTGACAGGTGGTGCATGGTTGTCGTCAGCTCGTGTCGTGAGATGTTGGGTTAAGTCCCGCAACGAGCGCAACCCCTATTGTTAGTTGCCATCATTCAGTTGGGCACTCTAGCGAGACTGCCGGTAATAAACCGGAGGAAGGTGGGGATGACGTCAAATCATCATGCCCCTTATGACCTGGGCTACACACGTGCTACAATGGTTGGTACAACGAGTTGCGAGTCGGTGACGGCAAGCTAATCTCTTAAAGCCAATCTCAGTTCGGATTGTAGGCTGCAACTCGCCTACATGAAGTCGGAATCGCTAGTAATCGCGGATCAGCACGCCGCGGTGAATACGTTCCCGGGCCTTGTACACACCGCCCGTCACACCACGAGAGTTTGTAACACCCGAAGTCGGTGAGGTAACCTTTTGGAGCCAGCCGCCTAAGGTGGGATAGATGATTGGGGTGAAGTCGTAACAAGGTAGCCGTATCGGAAGGTGCGGCTGGATCACCTCCTTTCTAAGGAAAAACGGAATGTACTTGAGTTTCTTATTTAGTTTTGAGAGGTCTTGTGGGGCCTTAGCTCAGCTGGGAGAGCGCCTGCTTTGCACGCAGGAGGTCAGCGGTTCGATCCCGCTAGGCTCCATTGAATCGAAAGATTCAAGTATTGTCCATTGAAAATTGAATATCTATATCAAATTCCATATGTAATTAAATACATATAGATAGTAACAAGAAAATAAACCGAAACGCTGTGAATATTTAATGAGTTAGGTCGAAAGACCAAAATAAGGTTAAGTTAATAAGGGCGCACGGTGGATGCCTTGGCACTAGAAGCCGATGAAGGACGTGACTAACGACGAAATGCTTTGGGGAGCTGTAAGTGAGCAATGATCCAGAGATGTCCGAATGGGGGAACCCGGCAGGTAATGCCTGTCACTCATTACTGTTAAGGTAATGTAGAGGAAGACGCAGTGAACTGAAACATCTAAGTAGCTGCAGGAAGAGAAAGCAAAAGCGATTGCCTTAGTAGCGGCGAGCGAAACGGCAGGAGGGCAAACCGAAGAGTTTACTCTTCGGGGTTGTAGGACTGCAATGTGGACTTAAAGATTATAGAAGAACTACCTGGGAAGGTAGAGTAAAAGAGTAATAGCCTCGTATTCGAAATAGTCTTTATACCTAGCAGTATCCTGAGTACGGCGAGACACGAGAAATCTCGTCGGAATCTGGGAGGACCATCTCCCAACCCTAAATACTCTCTAGTGACCGATAGTGAACCAGTACCGTGAGGGAAAGGTGAAAAGCACCCCGGGAGGGGAGTGAAATAGAACCTGAAACCGTGTGCCTACAACAAGTTCGAGCCCGTTAATGGGTGAGAGCGTGCCTTTTGTAGAATGAACCGGCGAGTTACGATATGATGCGAGGTTAAGTTGAAGAGACGGAGCCGTAGGGAAACCGAGTCTTAATAGGGCGCATTAGTATCATGTCGTAGACCCGAAACCATGTGACCTACCCATGAGCAGGTTGAAGGTGAGGTAAAACTCACTGGAGGACCGAACCAGGGCACGTTGAAAAGTGCTTGGATGACTTGTGGGTAGCGGAGAAATTCCAAACGAACTTGGAGATAGCTGGTTCTCTCCGAAATAGCTTTAGGGCTAGCGTCGATGTTAAGTCTCTTGGAGGTAGAGCACTGTTTGGGTGAGGGGTCCATCCCGGATTACCAATCTCAGATAAACTCCGAATGCCAACGAGATATAATCGGCAGTCAGACTGCGAGTGCTAAGATCCGTAGTCGAAAGGGAAACAGCCCAGACCACCAGCTAAGGTCCCAAAATATATGTTAAGTGGAAAAGGATGTGGGGTTGCACAGACAACTAGGATGTTAGCTTAGAAGCAGCTATTCATTCAAAGAGTGCGTAATAGCTCACTAGTCGAGTGACCCTGCGCCGAAAATGTACCGGGGCTAAAACATATTACCGAAGCTGTGGATACCTTTATAGGTATGGTAGGAGAGCGTTCTATGTGCGAAGAAGGTGTACCGTGAGGAGTGCTGGAGCGCATAGAAGTGAGAATGCCGGTATGAGTAGCGAAAGACAGGTGAGAATCCTGTCCACCGTAAGACTAAGGTTTCCAGGGGAAGGCTCGTCCGCCCTGGGTTAGTCGGGACCTAAGGAGAGACCGAAAGGTGTATCCGATGGACAACAGGTTGATATTCCTGTACTAGAGTATATAGTGATGGAGGGACGCAGTAGGCTAACTAAACCAGACGATTGGAAGTGTCTGGCCAAGCAGTGAGGTGTGATATGAGTCAAATGCTTATATCTATAACATTGAGCTGTGATGGGGAGCGAAGTTTAGTAGCGAAGTTAGTGATGTCACACTGCCGAGAAAAGCTTCTAGCGTTAATTATACTCTACCCGTACCGCAAACCGACACAGGTAGTCGAGGCGAGTAGCCTCAGGTGAGCGAGAGAACTCTCGTTAAGGAACTCGGCAAAATGGCCCCGTAACTTCGGGAGAAGGGGCGCTGACTTATGGTCAGCCGCAGTGAATAGGCCCAAGCAACTGTTTATCAAAAACACAGCTCTCTGCTAAATCGTAAGATGATGTATAGGGGGTGACGCCTGCCCGGTGCTGGAAGGTTAAGAGGAGTGCTTAGCAATAGCGAAGGTATGAATTGAAGCCCCAGTAAACGGCGGCCGTAACTATAACGGTCCTAAGGTAGCGAAATTCCTTGTCGGGTAAGTTCCGACCCGCACGAAAGGCGTAATGATTTGGGCACTGTCTCAACGAGAGACTCGGTGAAATTTTTAGTACCTGTGAAGATGCAGGTTACCCGCGACAGGACGGAAAGACCCCATGGAGCTTTACTGCAGTTTGATATTGAGTATCTGTACCACATGTACAGGATAGGTAGGAGCCTATGACCTCGGGACGCCAGTTTCGAGTGAGGCGTTGTTGGGATACTACCCTTGTGTTATGGCTACTCTAACCCAGATAGGTTATCCCTATCGGAGACAGTGTCTGACGGGCAGTTTGACTGGGGCGGTCGCCTCCTAAAAGGTAACGGAGGCGCCCAAAGGTTCCCTCAGAATGGTTGGAAATCATTCGCAGAGTGTAAAGGTATAAGGGAGCTTGACTGCGAGAGCTACAACTCGAGCAGGGACGAAAGTCGGGCTTAGTGATCCGGTGGTTCCGCATGGAAGGGCCATCGCTCAACGGATAAAAGCTACCCTGGGGATAACAGGCTTATCTCCCCCAAGAGTTCACATCGACGGGGAGGTTTGGCACCTCGATGTCGGCTCGTCGCATCCTGGGGCTGTAGTCGGTCCCAAGGGTTGGGCTGTTCGCCCATTAAAGCGGCACGCGAGCTGGGTTCAGAACGTCGTGAGACAGTTCGGTCCCTATCCGTCGCGGGCGTAGGAAATTTGAGAGGATCTGCTCCTAGTACGAGAGGACCAGAGTGGACTTACCGCTGGTGTACCAGTTGTTCTGCCAAGAGCATCGCTGGGTAGCTATGTAGGGAAGGGATAAACGCTGAAAGCATCTAAGTGTGAAGCCCACCTCAAGATGAGATTTCCCATGATTTTATATCAGTAAGAGCCCTGAGAGATGATCAGGTTGATAGGGTTAGAAGTGGAAGTGTGGTGACATCATGGCGGACTAATACTAATAGCTCGAGGACTTATCCAAAGAAAGTAACTGAGACATATTGACAACGATTTGGTTTCTTGATACAGTATAGATATTCAATTTTGAGTTGAGAATACTCAGAGTTAAGTGACGATAGCCTAGGAGATACACCTGTTCCCATGCCGAACACAGAAGTTAAGCCCTAGTACGCCTGATGTAGTTGGGGGTTGCCCCCTGTTAGATATGGTAGTCGCTTAGCGCATAGGGAGTTTAGCTCAGCTGGGAGAGCATCTGCCTTACAAGCAGAGGGTCAGCGGTTCGATCCCGTTAACTCCCATAGGTCCCGTGGTGTAGCGGTTATCACGTCGCCCTGTCACGGCGAAGATCGCGGGTTCGATTCCCGTCGGGACCGTCAAGTAGAAATATTTGAGACTCGTTAGCTCAGTTGGTAGAGCAATTGACTTTTAATCAATGGGTCACTGGTTCGAGCCCAGTACGGGTCATATATGCGGGTGTGGCGGAATTGGCAGACGCACCAGATTTAGGATCTGGCGCTTAACGGCGTGGGGGTTCAAGTCCCTTCACCCGCATTAGAAAAGTTAGCCGGCTTAGCTCAGTTGGTAGAGCATCTGATTTGTAATCAGAGGGTCGCGTGTTCAAGTCATGTAGCCGGCATAAAATGCGAACGTAGTTCAGTGGTAGAACACCACCTTGCCAAGGTGGGGGTCGCGGGTTCGAATCCCGTCGTTCGCTTGAGGAGCCGGGGTGGCGGAACTGGCAGACGCACAGGACTTAAAATCCTGCGAAAGGAAACTTTCGTACCGGTTCGATCCCGGTCCTCGGCATAATATAATAATGAGCACCCTTAGCTCAACTGGATAGAGTACCTGACTACGAATCAGGCGGTTAGAGGTTCGACTCCTCTAGGGTGCATTTTTATCGGGAAGTAGCTCAGCTTGGTAGAGCACTTGGTTTGGGACCAAGGGGTCGCAGGTTCGAATCCTGTCTTCCCGATTTATGGCGGTGTAGCTCAGCTGGCTAGAGCGTCCGGTTCATACCCGGGAGGTCGGGGGTTCGATCCCCTTCGCCGCTATATATATGGATTTCTTGGACCTTTAGCTCAACTGGTTAGAGCACTCGGCTCATAACCGAGCGGTCGTAGGTTCGAGTCCTACAAGGTCCATATATTAATTATAATATTTGGAGGATTACCCAAGTCCGGCTGAAGGGAACGGTCTTGAAAACCGTCAGGCGTGTAAAAGCGTGCGTGGGTTCGAATCCCACATCCTCCTTATAATTAACGCGGGATGGAGCAGCTAGGTAGCTCGTCGGGCTCATAACCCGAAGGTCGTAGGTTCAAATCCTGCTCCCGCAATATGGCTCGGTAGCTCAGTTGGTAGAGCAATGGATTGAAGCTCCATGTGTCGGCGGTTCGATTCCGTCTCGCGCCATTTTGTTAAGCGGGTGTAGTTTAGTGGTAAAACTACAGCCTTCCAAGCTGTTGTCGCGAGTTCGATTCTCGTCACCCGCTTTATTTGGATATTATAGCCAAGCATTTGCTTGGGCGCGTAGCTCAGATGGTTAGAGCGCACGCCTGATAAGCGTGAGGTCGGTGGTTCGATTCCACTCGTGCCCATATTGGAGAATTACTCAAGAGGCTGAAGAGGACGGTTTGCTAAATCGTTAGGTCGGGTAACTGGCGCGGGGGTTCGAATCCCCCATTCTCCGTAGTATTATGACGAATTATCTTTTAGATAATTCGTTTTCTTTTTTTGAGGTGACAAAATGAAAAATAGTTTTTATCGATTTCTTCTTTATGGGTTTATTATTATTCTTTTTTTTGTAATGCTTTTTTCTTTTGTCTTTACTAATAAAAAATTAACCAAGGATATCTCGTCTAATGTTTCGGGTTTCGTTACCAAAGTAGACTCAGTTGTTTCAGTTCCATTTATTGCTTTATCAAAATCTCATAATGTTATTTCTGATCTCTTATCAACCTATAATGAGAATCAAGATTTAAAAAAATCTTTATCGAATTTAGAAAATCAATCATCTATTATTTCTAACTTGCAAGAAGAGAATGATTCTTTAAGAGCTTCGCTTAATCTTTCGGACAAGCTAAGTCGTGATAATGTTCTCACTGCTGAAGTTTCTATGCGACCTTCTGTGACTTGGTTAAAAGAGTTAACGATTAATGTCGGTAAGTCTAAGAATGTTAGTAAATCTATGCTAGCAACTTCTAATGGTGGAGTAATTGGTTTTGTAACTAAGGTATATGATGATACTACTACTATTTCTTTACTTTCTAGTAGTTCTAGTGATAGTTACCTTGCTTCTAGCGTCAAATCAGAGGATGATAACCAGATTTTCGGGATTATATCTCGTTATGATAATAAAAAGAAGCTGTTAGAGATGACACAACTCAATTCATCTTCTAACGTTAAGGTTGGGACTGAAGTAGTTACAAGTGGTCTTGATGATGTATCAGTAAAGGATGTTCCAATTGGTACTGTAGACTCTGTGAGTGATTATGAAGGAAATCGTACGATTTTGGTAAAACCTTATGCTGATTTTGATAAAATTTCTTATGTTACTTTAGTTGGAGATGGTAAATAATATGAAATTATCCAAGTATTCTATTATTCCTTTCTTACTGAGTATTGTTCCTTTTCTATGGGATGGTCATATTTCGATGATACTTAATCATTATTTATCTCCTGAATTTTTTCTATCATCTCATCTTTTCATTATTTATATTTTTATCTTAACTCTTGATTTTCCAAATAAGTATTCCTTTCTTTATCTTGTTTGTTTTGGATTTCTTTATGATACCTATTATTTCAAAACAGTTGGTATAGTAATTCTAACTCTGCCGCTGTTATGCTATCTGTTAACTCAGCTAGGTCGAATTGTTAAGAGAAATACCTATGTTGATTTTTTGTTAATGTTTTTATTCCTCTTTCTTTTTGATACTATAAATTTTGGCTTTGCCTTATTTTATGGTTTCTCCAATGAGTCTGTGACGGATTTTATTATTTATCAACTAAGTCCTAGTATAGTGTTTAATCTTTTGACCTTTATCTTTATTAAACCTATTCTTGAAAAATTATTTTTGTATCTGTCAGTTGATAGATTTAAATAGAACTGTAATATTGGCGTAACAAAGTTTGCGCCATTTTTTGATACAATTAAAAGGTCTTATCGAAAAGGAGTAGTATTTTATATTATGAAAAAACGTATTCTTTCAGCAGTGTTGGTAAGTGGTGTAACCTTATCAGCAGCTGCATCAGTACATGCAGAGGATTATGATTCGCAAATCGCTGCTGCAGATAACGCAATTAGTAACCTTGCTTCTCAACAAGAGACTGCACAAGCGCAAGTTGCTACAATCCAATCTCAAGTATCTACACTTAGAACACAAAAATCAGAATTGGAAACTAAAAATGCTGAACTTGAAAAAGTATCAGCAGATTTGGAATCTGAAATTCAAGAATTATCAAGTAAAATTGTAGCTCGTCAAGATTCTTTGGCGAAACAAGCTCGTAGTGCTCAACAAAATAATACTGCGACTAGCTACATCAACTCTATCTTGAACTCTAAGTCAATCTCTGAAGCTATTACTCGTATCACAGCTATTTCAAAAGTTGTTACAGCTAATAATGACATGTTGACAAAACAAGAGTCTGATCAAAAAGAGCTTGCTGCAAAACAAGAACAAAACCAAGCTGCTATTAATGAGATTGCAACTAATAAAGCAGAACTTGAAACAACAGAAGCTGGTTTGACAACTCAACAAGCAGAACTAGAAGCAGCACAAGTTGCTTTGGCTGCAGAATTGGCTACAGCTCAAGATGAAAAACATCACTTGTTTCTGCTAAATCAACTGCAGAAGCAGTGGCAGCTTCAACTGCAGCATCAGTTGCTCAGTCACAAGCAATTGCAGAATCAGAGGCAGCAGCACAAGCAGTAGCATCTTCAGAAGCTACTGTTTCAGAAACAGCAACAGCCTCAGAAGCAGTACAAGAACCTGTTTCATCAGAAACTTCAGAAACTACTCAAGAGCCAACTGTTGCAACTTCAGAAGCAACACAAGAGCCTGAAGCACAACCAGAATCAGCTGCCTCAGAGGCACAACAAGAGCCTGCTGCTCCAGCAACATCTGAAGCACAACCAGAATCAGCTGCTCCAACAGCTTCAGAAGCACCAGCTCCTGCTAGCGAAGCACCTGCAGCAGCTTCAGAAGCACCAGCTCCTGCTAGCGAAGCACCTGCAGCAACTTCAGAAGCACCAGCAAGTCAAGCACCTGCAGCTTCAGAAGCACCAGCTCCAGCAGCTGAAACACCTAAAGTATCAGCTGCCTCAACTCCTAATACATATCCTGTTGGTCAATGTACTTGGGGTGCTAAATCATTAGCTTCATGGGTTGGTAATTACTGGGGTAATGCTAAAAACTGGATTGCTAGCGCACAAGCAGCTGGCCACTCAGTTGGTACAACTCCTGTAGCCGGAGCAATTGCGGTTTGGCCAAATGATGGTGGTGGTTATGGTCACGTAGCTTACGTAACATCAGCATCAGGTGCAAATTCAATTCAAGTTATGGAATCAAACTATGCTGGTAACATGTCAATCGGTAACTACCGTGGTACATTTGATCCAACATCTTCAGCTCATGGTGGTTCTGTATACTATATTTACCCATAATGACTACAAGAAGGCGATTCGAATTTTCTCGAATCGTTTTTATTTTATAGCAAAATGTCTTTACTTTCTGGAATTACTTTTAGACGGGAAAATGTCGAGGTTAAGGTTAAATCTTTTTAGTCTTGTTAAGTTACTGTGACACCATTTATTTTGCATTGAAAATCAATCTAAAAAAAGGTAGAATGGTTTAGTAGATATTTTGGAGGAAATCATGTCTTATACGAATTTGAAGTTGTTTGCTTTATCGTCTAACCAGGAATTAGCAGCAAAAGTTGCTGATAAAATGGGTATTGAACTCGGAAAATCAAGTGTTCGTGAATTTTCAGATGGTGAGATTCAAGTTAATATTGAAGAATCTATCCGTGGTCATCACGTTTTTATTCTTCAATCTACAAGCTCTCCTGTAAATGATAACTTGATGGAAATTTTGATTATGGTTGATGCGCTAAACGTGCAAGTGCAGAAACGATCAGTGTTGTTATGCCTTATTATGGTTATGCACGTCAAGACCGTAAGGCACGTTCACGTGAGCCAATCACATCTAAATTGGTTGCTAATATGCTTGAGGTTGCAGGTGTTGATCGACTTTTGACAGTTGACCTCCATGCTTCTCAAATTCAAGGATTCTTTGATATTCCTGTAGACCATTTGATGGGTGCTCCACTTATCGCAGATTACTTTGATCGTGCTGGTCTTACTGGAGATGATGTTGTTGTTGTTTCTCCAGACCATGGTGGTGTGACTCGTGCACGAAAACTTGCTCAATGTTTGAAAACACCAATCGCAATCATTGATAAACGTCGTAGTGTTGATAAAATGAACACTTCTGAGGTTATGAATATCATTGGTAACGTTGAAGGTAAAACATGTATCTTGATTGATGATATGATTGATACTGCGGGTACCATCTGTCATGCGGCGGATGCGCTTGCTGAAGCTGGTGCAACTCATGTCTATGCCTCATGTACTCACCCTGTATTGTCAGGTCCAGCACTTGATAATATTCAAAAATCTGCTATTGAGAAGCTTGTTGTATTGGACACGATTTATCTTCCAGAAGAACGTTTGATTGATAAGATTGAACAAATTTCAATTGCTGATTTGATTTCAGAGGCAATTATTCGTATTCATGAAAAACGTCCATTGTCACCTTTGTTTGAAATGGGCCATAAATAGACTAAAGCTAGCTTGGGCTAGCTTTTTTTGGTGTTTAAATGCGTTTGAGTTTTTGATATAATGTAAGGCATAATTGCAAAGAGGTGACAGTGATGGATTTAACACAACGTTTTAATAAAAATTTAGATAAGATTGAAGTTTCGATGATTCGTCAGTTTGACCAATCAATTTCAGATGTACCAGGTATCAAAAAGTTGACACTTGGTGAACCTGATTTTACGACTCCAGATCATGTGAAAGAAGCAGCTAAAGCTGCTATCGATGCTAACCAGTCTCACTATACAGGTATGGCAGGACTTCCTGCTTTGCGTCAAGCTGCGGCAGATTTTGTTAAGGAAAAATATAATCTTACTTATAACCCAGATAATGAAATATTGGTGACTATTGGAGCTACAGAAGCCCTTTCTGCAACATTGACTGCTATTTTGGAGCCAGGAGATACGATTCTTTTACCTGCACCAGCCTATCCTGGATATGAGCCGATTGCAAATCTAGTTGGTGCTGAAATTGTTGAAATTGATACAACAGCTAATGATTTTGTTTTGACTCCGGAGATGTTAGAAAAGGCAATTTTGGAGCAGGGAGATAAGCTTAAAGCTGTTTTACTTAACTACCCAACTAACCCAACAGGTGTGACTTACTCACGTCAACAGATTAAAGATTTGGCTGAAGTTCTGAAAAAATACGATATTTTTGTTGTTAGCGATGAAGTTTACTCTGAGCTAACTTATGTGGACCAACATGTATCTATTGCTGAGTATTTGCCAGAACAAACGATTTTGATTAATGGTTTGTCTAAATCTCATGCGATGACGGGCTGGCGTATTGGTTTGATTTTTGCACCTGCAGTCTTGACGGCTCAGTTGATTAAGAGTCACCAGTATTTGGTAACAGCTGCAGCTACTATGGCACAATTTGCAGCTATTGAAGCCTTATCTGATGGTAAAGATGATGCCCAACCAATGAAAGTTGAGTATTTGAAGCGTCGTGATTATATTCTTGAAAAAATGACTGAACTTGGTTTCAAAATTATTAAACCTGATGGTGCTTTCTACATCTTTGCTAAGATTCCAGAAGGCTATACTCAAGATTCCTTTAAGTTCTGTCAAGACTTTGCTCGTGAAAAAGCTATTGCGATTATTCCAGGGGTTGCTTTTGGGAAGTATGGCGAAGGCTATGTTCGTTTGTCGTATGCAGCTAGCATGGATACTATTGAAACAGCTATGACTCGTTTGAAAGAGTTTATGGAAGAACATGCAGAAGCTTGAGAGTAGAGGACTTGTCCTCTTCAATCGTAATTATCGTGAGAACGATAAGCTAGTTAAGATTTTTACCGAGCAAGCTGGGAAACGGATGTTTTTTGTTAGAGGTGGTGGGTCAGGTAAATTAAGTGCTGTGATTCAACCTTTAACCATCGCTGAATTCATGATGACTGTAAATGATGAGGGCTTATCTTTCATAGAGGATTATAGCCAAGCAGAATCCTTTAAGGAAATTACAAGCGATATTTTCAAGCTGTCTTATGCGACTTATTTAGCTGCTCTGACGGATGCTGCTATTGCTGACGGTGTGGCAGATGCGCAATTATTTGCATTCTTGGAGAAGACGCTTGAATTAATGGAAGAAGGCTTGGATTATGAAATCTTGACTAATATCTTTGAGATTCAGGTTTTAGACCGTTTCGGTGTACGATTGAATTTTCACGAGTGTGTCTTTTGCCATCGTGTGGGGCTTCCTTTTGATTTTTCGTATAAGTTCTCGGGGCTACTTTGTCCAAATCACTATGTAGAGGATGAAAGGCGTAGTCACTTGGATCCTAATGTACCTTATCTTTTAGATCGTTTTCAGGGGCTTTCTTTTGAGGAATTGAGAAGCATATCTGTTAAGGATGACATGAAACGAAAGCTACGACATTTTATTGATGACCTCTATGATAATTATGTTGGAATACATCTTAAAAGTAAGAAGTTTATTGATAATCTAAATTCTTGGGGTCATATTATGAATAAAGAAGATAGTGCTGACTAGACATTATCTTCTTTTTGTTTCACGTGAAACAGGAAAGTAATGGTTTTCAGTCTCAGGGGTTAAAATGCAAGTCAGTTCGTGCTATAATAAGAAGATAATAAGCTGAAAGACTCTGCTAGAAACAGTGAACTAGTCTATTTTAGTTACATAATATTTTATTGATAGAAATCTGAGTTTATGTTTTATGGCAGAGGACAAGAGGGAGAATGCTATGCATGTAATTGCAGTAGATGCTATGGGTGGCGATAATGCGCCACAAGCAATTGTAGAGGGTGTCAACCAAGCTATAGCAGATTTCAAAGATATTGAAATCCAGCTTTATGGTGATGAAGCTAAAATTAAGACCTATTTGACAGCGAATGAACGTGTGAGCATTGTGCATACTGATGAAAAGATAAATTCGGATGATGAGCCAGCTAAAGCCATTCGTAAGAAGAAAAAAGCTTCAATGGTCTTAGGTGCACAGGCTGTTAAGGAGAAAAAAGCAGGTGCCGTGATTTCTGCGGGAAATACAGGTGCCCTTCTGGCTGCAGGTCTCTTCGTGGTCGGACGTATTAAGGGAGTTGAGCGTCCAGGTCTTATGTCAACAATGCCAAGTTTTACTGGTCAACCCTTTGATATGCTTGATTTGGGTGCTAATGCGGAAAATACAGCTAGTCATTTGCATCAATATGCTATTTTAGGATCTTTCTATGCTAAAAATGTGCGTGGAATTGCCAACCCTCGTGTAGGTCTCCTTAATAATGGGACTGAGGAAACAAAGGGGGATAGTCTTCGTAAGGAGGCTTTTGAGCTCTTATCTAAGGAGCCAAGTATTAACTTTGTTGGTAATGTTGAGGCGCGTGAAATTATGTCTGGAGCTGCTGATGTGGTAGTTGCTGATGGTTTCACAGGAAATGCAGTTCTCAAGGCAATCGAAGGAACGGGACTTGGTGCCATGAAGACCCTTAAGTCAGCTATCATGAATGGTGGTCTTAAAGCTAAGTTAGGTGCCTTCCTATTGAAAGACAGCCTAAAAGGGATGAAAGAGACTATGGATTACTCTAGCGCTGGAGGTGCGGTTCTCTTTGGTCTTAAAGCTCCTGTAGTAAAATGTCATGGATCTAGTGATGCTAAGGCGGTTTACTACACCATTAAGCAGGTTCGTACGATGCTTGATACTAAGGTTGTTGAGCAGCTAGTTGAAGCCTTTAGTCCGAAAGAGGAGGCTAACTGATGAGTAGAGTAGAAGTTCTTCAGAAATGCAGCTCGTTATTCAAGAGCAGATGGGTAAAGAGGACATTGTTTTAACCGAAGCTACCAAATTAGATGACTTGGGTGTGGATTCAATAGAGCTTATGGAATTCATTATTAATTTGGAGGATGAGTTCGACCTTGAGATTTCCGATGATACTATTGACCATATGGTTAAGGTAGCTGATTTGTTGGACTATTTGTCTGGGGAATTGATTAAAGAATAAGAAAGCTATACATAATAATATAATCGTTGTGTACTATACGATTGTTATTTTGTTGGAGTGAGGCAAGAAACTAAATGTTATATGGATTTAGTTCTGTCACACTCCTTTTTTCTATACATTATTTATTAAGAAACTCTAAAAAAGAACTAAAACACGAACGTTGTTTTTTTACCCAAGTAATAAAGTTTGCTATATGTTGGTTTTTGAATTCTGGTGTGGTATAATTAAGACGAATAAACTTGAAAGGCGAACAATTCCATGTCAAACCAACTGATTTATACTGGGAAAGCTAAAGATATTTATAGTACAGAAGACGAAAATGTGATTAAGTCGGTCTATAAGGACCAGGCAACCATGCTTAATGGTGCTCGTAAGGAGACTATTAAAGGAAAAGGTGTGCTAAATAATCAGATTTCGTCTCTTATTTTTGAAAAATTGAATGCTGCGGGTGTAGCTACTCACTTTATCGAACGTATTTCTGATACCGAACAACTTAACAAGAAAGTTACTATCATTCCTTTGGAGGTTGTTCTTCGTAATGTGACTGCGGGTTCTTTCTCTAAACGTTTTGGCGTTGAAGAAGGTTTGGACTTGAAAACTCCAATCGTTGAATTTTACTACAAGAATGATGATTTGGATGACCCATTCATCAATGATGAGCATGTGAAGTTCTTGGATATTGCCAATGATGAACAAATTGCTTATATCAAGGAAGAAACGCGTCGTATCAATGAATTACTAAAAGATTGGTTTGCACAAATTGGTCTTCGCTTGATTGACTTCAAATTGGAATTTGGTTTTGATAAGGATGGCAAGATTATCTTGGCAGATGAATTTTCACCAGATAACTGCCGCCTCTGGGATGCTGAAGGGCACCATATGGACAAGGATGTCTTCCGTCGTGATCTTGGTAGCTTGACAGATGTTTATGAAGTTGTATTGGAAAAATTGCAAGGATTGAAGTAGCCTTTTACAAATAGAATACTTGGTCTTCACTACAATCTTTAAGTAGAAATAGATAAAGGAAATAAAATGGATAAACGTATTTTCGTTGAGAAAAAAGCTGATTTTCGTGTGAAATCTCAGTCTTTAGTAAAAGAATTAAAGCATAATCTTCAGTTGAAACTTTGAATGATCTTCGTATTGTTCAGGTTTACGATGTCTTTAATTTGGCAGAGGACTTGTTTGCGCGTGCGGAAAAACACATCTTCTCTGAGCAAGTGACTGATACTGTTTTGGACGAGGCTGCGGTTAAGGCTGATCTTGAGAAGTATGCTTTCTTTGCTATCGAAAGTTTGCCTGGTCAATTTGACCAACGTGCAGCATCTTCACAAGAAGCTTTGCTTTTGCTTGGTAGTTCAAATGACGTAACAGTGAACACAGCGCAATTGTACTTGGTTAACAAGGATATCGATGCGAATGAGTTGGAAGCTGTCAAAAACTACCTTTTGAACCCAGTGGATTCTCGTTTCAAAGATATCACTGTTGGTATTGCTAAACAGGATTTCTCTGAGTCTGACAAGACCATTCCAAGCTTGGATTTCTTTGAAACTTATACGGCAGAAGATTTTGCTAAGTATAAGGCAGAGCAAGGATTGGCCATGGAAGTGGATGACCTTCTCTTCATTCAAGATTACTTCAAGTCTATTGGACGTGTGCCAACTGAGACTGAGCTTAAGGTTTTGGATACTTACTGGTCTGACCACTGCCGTCACACAACTTTTGAGACTGAGTTGAAGAATATCGACTTCTCAGCATCTAAATTTGAAAAACAATTGCAAGCGACTTATGACAAATATATTGCCATGCGTGATGAGTTGGGACGTACAGAAAAACCTCAAACCTTGATGGATATGGCGACTATTTTTGGTCGCTATGAGCGTGCTAATGGTCGTTTGGATGACATGGAAGTGTCTGATGAAATCAATGCTTGCTCAGTTGAAATTGAAGTGGATGTCAATGGTGTGAAAGAACCATGGCTTCTCATGTTCAAGAATGAAACCCACAACCACCCAACTGAGATTGAACCATTTGGTGGAGCGGCTACTTGTATCGGTGGTGCCATTCGTGACCCATTGTCAGGGCGTTCATACGTTTACCAAGCCATGCGTATCTCAGGTGCTGGTGATATTACAACACCAATTGCTGAAACTCGTGCTGGTAAATTGCCACAACAAGTGATTTCTAAACAGCGGCTCACGGTTATTCTTCATACGGTAACCAAATTGGTCTTGCAACAACTTACGTTCGTGAATACTTCCACCCAGGTTTCGTTGCTAAGCGTATGGAGCTAGGTGCAGTTGTCGGTGCGGCTCCTAAGGAAAATGTTGTCCGTGAGAAACCTGAAGCAGGTGATGTGATTATCTTGCTCGGTGGTAAGACTGGACGTGATGGTGTCGGTGGTGCGACAGGCTCTTCTAAAGTTCAAACGGTCGAATCTGTTGAAACAGCTGGTGCTGAGGTTCAAAAAGGGAATGCCATCGAAGAACGTAAGATTCAACGTCTTTTCCGTAATGGGGATGTGACACGTCTAATCAAGAAATCAAATGACTTTGGTGCTGGTGGTGTCTGTGTGGCTATCGGTGAATTGGCAGATGGTCTTGAAATTGATCTAGACAAAGTACCATTGAAATACCAAGGTTTGAACGGTACAGAAATTGCCATCTCTGAATCTCAAGAACGTATGGCCGTAGTGGTTCGTCCAGAAGATGTAGATGCCTTCGTTGCTGAATGTAACAAAGAAAATATTGATGCTGTTGTCGTTGCGACAGTAACTGAAAAACCAAATCTTGTCATGCACTGGAATGGTGAAACCATCGTTGATTTGGAACGTCGTTTCCTTGATACAAACGGTGTACGTGTGGTTGTAGATGCTAAGGTGGTTGACAAGGATGTCAAGCTTCCAGAAGAACGTCAAACATCTGCTGAAACCCTTGAAGCTGATACTCTGAAGTCTTGGCTGACCTTAACCATGCCAGTCAAAAAGGTTTACAAACCATCTTTGATAGCTCAGTTGGTCGTTCAACAGTTAATCACCCACTCGGTGGTCGCTACCAAATCACACCAACGGAAGCTTCTGTACAGAAATTGCCAGTCCAACATGGCGTGACAACAACTGCTTCTGTTATGGCGCAAGGATTCAACCCTTATGTAGCAGAATGGTCTCCATATCATGGCGCTGCCTATGCAGTAATCGAAGCAACAGCTCGTTTGGTTGCTGCTGGTGCAAACTGGTCTAAGGCTCGTTTCTCTTATCAAGAATATTTCGAGCGTATGGATAAACAAGCAGAGCGTTTTGGTCAACCAGTATCAGCTCTCCTTGGATCAATCGAAGCTCAGATTCAACTTGGTTTGCCATCTATTGGTGGTAAAGACTCTATGTCTGGTACCTTTGAAGAATTGACAGTACCACCAACCTTGGTTGCTTTTGGGGTAACAACTGCAGATAGCCGTAAGGTTCTTTCTCCAGAATTCAAAGCTGCTGGTGAAAATATTTACTACATTCCTGGTCAAGCTTTGGCACAAGAAATTGACTTCGATCTTATCAAGTCTAACTTTGCTAAGTTTGAAGCCATCCAAGCTGACCATAAAGTCACATCTGCATCAGCTGTCAAATATGGTGGTGTCGTTGAAGCACTTGCCCTTGCAACATTTGGTAACCATATTGGTGCCACTGTAACCCTTGAAAATCTTGAGACTGCCTTGACAGCTCAATTGGGTGGATTCGTCTTCACATCTCCGGAAGAAATTTCAGGTGTTGCCAAGATTGGACAAACAGCAGCTGACTTTACACTTACTGTCAATGGTGTAACGCTTGATGGACACAAACTTGACAGTGCCTTCCAAGGTAAATTGGAAGAGGTTTACCCAACGGAATTTGCACAAGCAACTGAGTTGGAAGAAGTACCTGCTGTAGCATCTGATGCTGTGATTAAAGCTAAAGAAACAGTTGAGACACCAGTAGTTTACATCCCAGTATTCCCAGGTACTAACTCTGAGTACGATTCAGCTAAGGCCTTTGAAAAAGAAGGTGCGAAAGTCAACTTGGTACCATTTGTAACACTTAATGAAGAAGCTATTGTCAAGTCTGTTGACACTATGGTTGACAATATCGAAAAAGCTAACATTATCTTCTTTGCAGTGGCTTCTCAGCAGCGGATGAACCAGATGGATCAGCTAAATTTATCGTTAACATCTTGCTCAATGAAAAAGTACGTGCAGCTATTGATAGCTTCATCGAACGTGGTGGTTTGATTATTGGTATCTGTAACGGATTCCAAGCCCTTGTTAAATCAGGTCTTCTTCCATACGGTAACTTTGAAGATGCAAGCAGCACGAGTCCAACACTCTTCTACAATGATGCCAACCAACACGTGGCTAAGATGGTTGAAACACGTATTGCCAACACGAACTCACCATGGCTTGCTGGAGTAGAAGTTGGTGACATCCATGCCATCCCAGTATCACACGGTGAAGGTAAATTTGTCGTGACAGCTGAGGAATTTGCAGAGCTTCGTGACAATGGTCAAATCTTTACCCAATATGTTGACTTCGAAGGTAAACCAAGCATGGATTCTAAATACAATCCTAACGGATCTGTGAATGCTATCGAAGGTATCACAAGTAAGAACGGTCAAATTATTGGTAAGATGGGTCACTCAGAACGTTTCGAAGACGGTCTCTTCCAAAATATTCCAGGAAATAAAGACCAACACCTCTTTGCGTCAGCGGTTAAATACTTTACTGGAAAATAATAGAGTGCCAAGTGCACTCAGTAATGATATTTTTCAATGTAGCAGTAGTTCTAAAGAGCTTGAAAACTTGAGTTCACATTAGTGAAATGAGAGGCTAGGAACAGTTTTTCGTTTGCATAACATTAGGAAAATATCAAAAATAAAAGGTATAAAAAATGACATACGAAGTTAAATCTCTTAATGAAGAATGTGGTGTTTTTGGTATCTGGGGTCACCCGGATGCTGCCAAATTAACTTATTTCGGACTTCACAGTCTCCAACACCGTGGTCAAGAGGGAGCAGGAATTCTCTCAAATGATGCGGGTCAATTGAAGCGTCATCGTGATATGGGGCTTCTCTCAGAAGTTTTCCGTGATCCAGCCAACTTGGATAAGCTAACTGGAACGGCTGCTATCGGTCATGTTCGTTATGCGACTGCTGGTGAAGCTTCTGTAGACAATATTCAACCATTCATGTTTAAGTTTCACGATGGACAGCTTGGTCTTGCTCATAATGGGAATTTGACTAATGCAGAGTCACTAAGACATGAGTTGGAGAAATGGAGCTATCTTAAACTCAACTTCTGACTCAGAAATCTTAGCTCACTTGATTCGCCGTAGCCACAACCCATCATTCATGGGTAAAGTAAAAGAAGCTCTGAGCACTGTTAAAGGTGGATTTGCTTATCTTCTTATGATTGAGGACAAGCTTATTGCAGCTTTGGATCCAAATGGCTTCCGTCCCCTTTCTCTTGGTAAGATGAGCAATGGTGCTATCGTGGTTTCATCTGAAACATGTGCCTTTGAGGGTGTTGGTGCAGAATGGATTCGGGATGTAAATCCAGGTGAGGTTGTTATCATCGATGATAATGGCATCACTTACGATACCTATACAACGGATACGCAATTGGCTGTTTGTTCGATGGAGTATATCTACTTTGCCCGTCCTGATTCAAATATCCAAGGGGTCAATGTCCATACAGCTCGTAAACGTATGGGTGCTCAATTGGCACGTGAGTTCAAACATGAAGCAGATATTGTCGTTGGTGTGCCTAATTCATCACTTAGCGCAGCCATGGGATTTGCGGAAGAATCAGGCTTGCCAAATGAAATGGGCTTGATTAAAAACCAATACACCCAACGTACCTTTATCCAACCAACACAAGAATTGCGTGAGCAAGGGGTTCGTATGAAACTCTCTGCCGTATCAGGTGTTGTTAAAGGAAAACGTGTGGTTATGATTGACGACTCTATTGTACGTGGGACAACATCACGTCGTATCGTTAATTTGCTAAAAGAAGCAGGGGCAACAGAGGTCCACGTAGCAATCGGTAGCCCAGCCCTTGCCTACCCATGTTTCTACGGTATCGATATTCAAACACGTAAGGAATTGATTGCGGCCAATCATACAGTTGAGGAAACACGCGAAATCATTGGAGCGGATAGCTTGACTTACTTGTCTATTGATGGATTGATTGATTCTATTGGAATTGACACAGATGCACCAAACGGTGGCCTTTGTGTGGCTTACTTTGATGGTAAATATCCAACACCATTGTATGACTACGAAGAACGCTATTTGGAAAGTTTGAAAGAACACACTTCTTTCTATTAAGAGCAGTGCAGAAGAAAAAAGAGGAAAAAATTATGTCTAAAAATGCTTACGCTCCACGTCTCACTACTGACTAAAAGCTAAAGCATTTGTCAGTAGACACTTTGCCCTATGGGGTCAAAGCTAGAGACCTGACTAGTATTTTTAGATAAAAAGATGGTTCATCTAAAAATACGTCGCACTCTTTCTCGAAAAAAGAAAAGGAATAAATAAAATGACAAATAAAAATGCTTACGCTCAATCGGGTGTAGATGTTGAAGCAGGTTATGAAGTTGTTGAACGTATCAAAAAACACGTTGCTCGTACAGAGCGTGCAGGTGTCATGGGAGCTCTAGGTGGCTTCGGTGGTATGTTCGACCTTTCAAAAACAGGTGTCAAAGAGCCTGTTTTGATCTCAGGTACAGATGGTGTCGGTACTAAACTCATGCTTGCTATTAAGTACGACAAACACGATACTATCGGTCAAGACTGTGTCGCTATGTGTGTTAACGATATCATCGCCGCAGGTGCTGAGCCCCTTTACTTCCTTGACTACGTAGCAACTGGTAAAAATGAACCAGCTAAATTGGAGCAGGTCGTTGCTGGTGTTGCTGAAGGTTGTGTGCAAGCTGGTGCAGCCCTTATTGGTGGTGAAACTGCTGAAATGCCTGGTATGTATGGTGAAGACGACTATGATTTGGCAGGTTTCGCGGTAGGTATCGCAGAAAAATCTCAAATCATCGACGGATCAAAAGTAGCTGAAGGTGACGTGCTTCTTGGACTTGCTTCAAGTGGTATCCACTCAAATGGTTACTCACTCGTGCGTCGTGTCTTTTCTGATTACACAGGTGAAGAAGTTCTTCCAGAACTTGAAGGCAAAAAACTTAAAGACGTTCTTCTTGAACCAACTCGTATCTACGTCAAAGCAGCTTTGCCACTCATCAAAGAAGAATTGGTTAACGGTATTGCTCACATCACAGGTGGTGGTTTCATTGAAAATGTACCACGTATGTTCTCAGATGACTTGGCTGCTGAAATTGACGAAAGCAAAGTGCCAGTTCTTCCAATTTTCAAAGCCCTTGAAAAATATGGTGAAATCAAACATGAAGAGATGTTTGAAATCTTCAACATGGGTATTGGTCTCATGCTTGCGGTTAAACCAGAAAATGTTGAACGTGTCAAAGAACTTCTTGACGAACCTGTTTATGAAATTGGTCGTATTGTGAAGAAAGATGGCGCAAGTGTGGTGATTAAATAATGGCTAAAAGGATTGCTGTATTTGCCTCTGGCAACGGCTCAAACTTCCAGGTGATTGCGGAACAATTTCCAGTAGAATTTGTTTTTTCAGATCACCGTGATGCCTATGTCTTAGAACGTGCCAAAAATCTTGGTGTGGCTAGTCATGCCTTTGAACTCAAGGAATTTGACAATAAAGCAGCTTATGAAGAAGCTATCGTCAAACTCTTGGATGAACACCAGATAGATTTGGTTTGCTTAGCGGGGTATATGAAAATTGTTGGCCCAACTTTACTAGCAGCTTATGAAGGCCGTATCATCAATATTCACCCGGCATATCTCCCTGAATTCCCAGGAGCTCATGGTATTGAGGATGCTTGGAATGCAGGTGTTGATCAGTCTGGTGTGACTATTCACTGGGTGGATTCTGGCGTTGATACCGGTAAGGTCATCAGACAAGTCCGTGTGCCACGCCTTGAAGGTGATACCCTTGATACTTTCGAAACTCGCATCCACGAAACAGAGTACAAGCTCTATCCAGAAGTCTTGGATAGTTTGGGAGTTGCACGAAAATAAGAAAGCCCTAGAGCTGAAAGATAATTTTCGACTGTAGCAGATAAAGAACTTTTTTTAAAAAGGAAAAGAAAGAAATGACTAAACGAGCACTTATTTCAGTCTCAGACAAAGCGGGTATTGTTGAATTTGCCCAAGAACTCAAAAAACTCGGTTGGGATATCATCTCAACAGGTGGTACTAAAGTTGCCCTTGACAATGCTGGGGTAGACACTATCGCCATCGACGATGTGACTGGTTTTCCAGAAATGATGGATGGTCGTGTGAAGACTCTCCACCCAAATATCCACGGTGGTCTCCTCGCTCGTCGTGACCTCGATAGCCACCTTCAAGCGGCCAAGGACAATAATATCGAACTTATCGACCTTGTTGTGGTAAACCTTTACCCATTCAAGGAAACGATTCTTAAAACAGACGTAACTTACGCTGATGCGGTTGAAAACATCGATATCGGTGGGCCATCTATGCTTCGTTCAGCAGCTAAAAACCACGCTAGCGTAACAGTTGTGGTAGATCCTGCTGACTATGCTGTTGTGCTTGACGAATTGTCAGCGAACGGCGAAACAAGCTACGAAACTCGCCAACGTTTGGCAGCAAAAGTATACCGTCACACAGCTTCATACGACGCTTTGATTGCGGAATATTTCACAGCTCAAGTGGGTGAAACAAAACCTGAAAAACTCACTTTGACCTATGACCTCAAGCAACCAATGCGTTACGGTGAAAATCCTCAACAAGACGCAGACTTCTACCAAAAAGGTTTGCCAACGGCTTACTCAATTGCTTCAGCTAAACAGCTTAACGGTAAAGAATTGTCATTCAACAATATCCGTGACGCTGATGCCGCTATCCGTATCATCCGTGATTTCAAAGACCGTCCAACAGTTGTGGCTTTGAAACACATGAACCCATGTGGTATCGGTCAAGCTGATGACATCGAAACAGCTTGGGACTACGCTTATGAAGCTGACCCAGTATCAATCTTTGGTGGTATTGTAGTCCTCAACCGTGAAGTTGACGCTGCGACAGCTAAGAAAATGCACGGTGTCTTCCTTGAAATCATCATTGCACCAAGCTACACAGACGAAGCGCTTGAAATCTTGACAACCAAGAAGAAAAACTTGCGTATCCTTGAGTTGCCATTTGATGCTCAAGACGCCAGCGAAGTGGAAGCAGAATACACTGGTGTTGTTGGTGGTCTCCTCGTTCAAACCAAGACGTCGTCAAAGAAAGTCCAGCTGACTGGCAAGTGGTTACTAAACGCCAACCAACTGAGACAGAAGCGACAGCTCTTGAGTTTGCTTGGAAAGCTATCAAGTACGTCAAATCAAATGGTATCATCGTGACTAACGACCACATGACACTTGGTGTTGGCCCAGGTCAAACCAACCGTGTGGCTTCCGTCCGTATCGCCATTGACCAAGCTAAAGACCGTCTTGATGGTGCTGTTCTTGCTTCAGATGCCTTCTTCCCATTTGCGGATAACGTGGAAGAAATCGCTAAAGCAGGTATTAAAGCAATCATCCAACCGGGTGGATCAGTACGTGACCAAGAGTCAATCGAAGCGGCTGATAAACATGGTTTGACAATGATATTTACAGGCGTGAGACATTTTAGACATTGAGAAAACGAGCATCTCCAATTACGGAAATGCTCGTTTTTTGATATTTAGAAGTGATTTTTTACCTAGCCTTTTCAAATGGACTCCTAAAACTCAATCTACTACAGGTTTACAAAGAGACAGAAAATACATATAGTTTTAATATGTCAGAAGTTTGATAACCATAGCCACTTATATATCGTGTGGTTTATTTGTCTCTTACCTTGCAGAGCGAGATGAACTGAAAGTCACATAATAAAAAATAGTTAACTTCTTAAGTTAAAATAAAAGCTAACTATTTTCTAAATTATATGAGAGGGAGAGGCTAATCATTTAGCAATGTTAAATTATATTCTGCTATGAATAATAGAAAAGTATTTATGACCCATAGTTTATTATCTTTAAACATTTCATTTTGTAAGCTTAACAATTTTAGATAGTCAAATTCATTAGTTTGTTGTAAATTATGATATTCTTGTTGAGATACAACATGTGTTGAACAAGGATAAGTTATAATTCGCTCGTATTTTTAATATTTGTAATTTTACAATTCTCTTAAGTAATCTTTTTATGTAGATATTATAAGAAATCTCATCATTGAAGTAGGTTTTAAAAATTTTTTTATCTAGATAGCAGTTTAAATTTTTTTCTTTTTTTCTTGTCATCTATATTTAATTCATTGCATATTTCTTTTTAGAGACTCAGAATTACAGCAGTTTAATATTTTTAGAAACTGTATCATATTGTAATATTGCAGAGATATCCGCAATACTTTCTAATCGTTTCGGAATGATGAAAGGAATTTGGAATACTTTGTAAAGTTCATTATTTTTTTTACAATGGCTTTATATTCCTTACCCGTCACAATTTTATTTAAAAATTTGTTTAGAAATTGTAAGTCATTATTGATTTCTAAATCGAAATAAGATTCAACCATTGGGTAATTTATATAGAGTTGGCCATTATTGGTTACATCGCTGAAATATTTTTGTAATCGCTGTATCTTGTTTATAGAAAAGTTGGGATCTTGTGCTTCGTAATCAAAAATTAAAAAAATATTTTTATAATTTCTTTTTCTACCGATAGATTCAAATCTTTGGGAATCATATTTATTTAAAACAAAAGGTAAATCCACATCATTGGAGGGAGCATCCCATTCCTCTCCATATTCTTCTTGAATTTTCTGGTATAATTGGTAAATATTTGTGCCAAAAATATGTATATTCTCTTCAGTAATACTAAGTTCAGGGAAAACTTCGATAATAAGTTTAAATAGTTCATTTTTTTCATGATGGTCTTCGACTATGAAAAGAGTTTGACCTCGTGTTACATTATTCATATTCAGCAAACTCTCCGCTAATGTACATCTTTTCTAAATTATGCCCCTCTCGTAATTCTCGCTTAGTTGCTTTGTTTAAAGGTGTTATAAATCCTTTTTGAGATAAAATGAACAAGCAGTCGGGTCTAAATAACTCATTAGACATAATATTTGTATCGTGGGTAGTCAAAATGATTTGTGTGTCTGGAAATATTTTTTTTAAATGACGTATCAACTTTTCAGAAAGTTCGTAATGATAAAAAGCATCAAATTCATCGAAAAATAAAAATTTAGGAGGATTGTTGACTTTGGAGTCCTCAAAGAAATAGAGGATTCTAAAATAGAATTTGGCCAAAGCCAATGTTCCACTAGATGCTTCTCTAAAGAATGGAACATTTTTATTTTTATAAACAAAACAAAGCATATCCTCCCCATCTATTTGTTCTATTGAATCTAAGTGACATTTTATACCCATGCTATTAAGAAATGCTTCCAGTTCTTTTGCTGTCTTTTTGTGATCAAGTGTACGCTGGAACCAACGATTTATAATATATTTCGGGGCTTCATGATTAATAAGCACCATGTGTCGGATAAATGTTCGGAGATATGTGAGAATAGAATCATCTGACTTAGAGGTGTTAGTTATCAGCCATGCTAAAAAAGATCTGTTTTCTCCGTCTAAATCTTGCTTGTCACTTGAAACTTGATCTCGATAATTATCTATTAGTATGTTGAAATCGTTGTTTATGATACCTAGTTTATTGGCTATATCTTCCACGGGAGTAGATAGTGTTAGGTCAGTAGACAAATCTATTTTCCAAACTAAATCGTTATTTATAGATAGTGATTCTGTTTGTATAATCTGATATTTATTTTTTGTATAAATGTATTTGATTTCATTGTTATTATGTAAAAATATATAACAAAAAGTAGCAATAGCGTTGTCAGAGTTGTTATTTAAAAAAGATGTAAAATTTTGATCATCATTTAAGGGTCTACTAAAAAGATTTTTAGTAATATCAAATAATGCTAAACCTAAATTAGATTTTCCTGTAGCATTTTTACCGTAGATTAGCACTTTACTCAAAATATTATTTGATAAGCAATCCTCATTAAATTTATAACCCCCGACTTGTGAAAAATCAATTGAGATTTCATTTTCAAAGTTTTTGTAATTCTTTACAGAAAAGTATTCTAGCATTTGTCAGTCCTCCTATTACGATTATTATACCATAAAAAACACTTGCCGTAAAAAAATTACGGCTCTTGAGTTTACTTGGAAAGCTATCAAGTACGTCAAATCAAATGGTATCATCGTGACTAACGACCACATGACACTTAGTGTTGGCCCAGGTCAAACTAACCGTGTGGCTTCCGTCCGTATCGCCATTGACCAAGCTAAAGACCGTCTTGATGGTGCTGTTCTTGCTTCAGATGCCTTCTTCCCATTTGCGGATAACGTGGAAGAAATCGCTAAAGCAGGTATTAAAGCAATCATCCAACCGGGTGGATCAGTACGTGACCAAGAGTCAATCGAAGCGGCTGATAAACATGGTTTGACAATGATATTTACAGGCGTTCGTCACTTCCGTCATTAAGAACCTACAAAGCATCCAAGAAATTGGATGTTTTTTAGATGCCTTAAGCTTCTTTTAAGCTCTCCAAGTTATACTAATACCATCCTAAAAAACTTTTCTTTTTCATAAATCTCCTAAGAGCTCGGCACCCGCTGGGCTTTTTTATTTCAGCACATCAAAAAAAACAACCGTTCTCACGATTGTTCAATAGATTTAAACCTTTTCAAGGACAGACTGGGTTACCCAAGTCTTGCGATTTCCGATTTGGACGAGGACGCCATCGCTAGGTGGGTCAATGGCAAGCACTTTGAAGTTACCTGGAATGGTAAAGTCTCACCAGGATTGAGGTACTGGTCTGATGTTGGATTACCTTGTCCATCAACTTCAATGACTGGGCCAGGATCAACGATATTGTGTTTGGTTGGTGTGCCTCCAGCTAAATCTTGGCTAGTGATGGTATTTCCTGACACAGACGTGACACGGAAGGTTCCTGTGAAGCGGACTGTATCACCAACTTTGATAGAAGAGTTAGTAGAATTTCCATTTTGGGCTCTTGGTTCGAGGTCTTTAAAATGGATATAGCCAGACACCTGACTCTTATGGAAGCTACGTTTGTGGTATTTCTCAGGACCTTGACCCGCATCGTAGTTGTACTCCTCAATGGTCACCTGATCACCATGAACTTCCGCAACCCAAGCGACATGTCCCATGTGACCAGCCCCATTGACTCCAGCTGAGAACCAGGCAATGCTCCCTACGGCAGGATTCATGTCAACACGGTGACCATTGGCACGTGCGATACTGCCCCAAGTGATGGCATTTCCATACCCTACAGGCAGAGTGAAACCATTGGTGTTACTGAGACGATAGGCTGCGAAGGACGTACATTGACGCCAGTACATGGTCCATGGATCGACACCGAAGCCACCGTATTTCCAAGAGGAAGGGTAGTCATCCCCGAGGACAGCCGCCTGAGCAGAGCTCCCACACGAAACCGAAACAGTCGCTAGACAAGCTAGCGGTAAGAAACAATTTAGTAATTTTTTCTTCATTTTAACCTCCACCTACCTATTCGCAGTTTTTCAGGAAAATGAAGATATTTTTGCGTTTAAGCCTCCCTTAAGCTGCTCAGGATATACTATCATCAATCCTAAATAACTTTTTTCATTTTCATAATCTCCCAAGAGGTGGTCCAAGTGGCTGCCTTTTTTATTCTATGAACTGATAAGTATATATCAACAGATCTCATTTCTGATTACAAATACGTACTCTATAAGCCCACAATTGCTAAACTTTTTTTGATATAATTTATTCTATGAATATTGAATCAAACTTGCAGCTAGTAACGAATCTTTTAACAAGTATAATAACACTTATAACAATAGTGATAACAGGTAGACAGGGTAAGGAGAAAGCTAAAGATACCGCTGAACGATTGGTTTCAAATTTTCTTAAAGCAATAATAGAAGCTCTTTTGTTGAGTTTTTTGACTCTTTTATTATGTTATAGTTTTGTGAGTGAGAACTTTAATATCAATAGCATATATGAATTTGCAATAAAACAAAGTATTTTTTCATTTCTTTTTCCAGTAATGACTGTATTTACATCAGTTTTTAATTTTATCTACAGTCTTGAAGAAAGAAACAGTGATTCTCAGACAAATATCACGAACGTTGTAGAAAAATTGCTTGTAGGAGAGTCTGAGAGAGAAATAAACAAACTTTTTTGGAGTAATGTTTCAAAGGCTTTGATAAAGGCTATCATGATAATATTTTCCTTTTTTTACTTAGCACTTTTTGTATCAAATAGCATTCTCGGTAGAGAGAGCCAAAAAGTAAATGAGTATCCTAATTCTGCAAGTGAAACTATTTTGGTCAGTTCTCCAGATAAGAATGATAAGAGGATTATGTCTATTGAAAAAGGGACTGTTTTTAAAGTCATTAATCATGAAGGGAGGAAATTAAAAAATAGCAATCACTTAAAAAGAGTTTCAGATGTTGTTTATCTTATAAAATCTGGAACGGAAATAGTACTGCCTAGAGGAACAGTATTGACCGCCGAAAATAGCTATAAAACAGAGATATATGAAAATAATAGATTTGTATATGAAGCAGAGTCTGTTCCTGGGACAACAAAAGAAACCTTGTCGAGTCCTCAAAACTTCAAAATATATTTTTCAAAAAATAGAAGTAGAAATATGAAAGTTGGAACGGAAGGATATAAAATAACTGTCTTTAGAAGTGTTAAAAGTGAGAGATTGATGCAGTCAGTAGCAATGATATTAGTTCCACTTTCTTTGTTATTATTCATTAATTTAATGGTCTATGGCCTAAGTTTAGATGTGATGCCAGGTGAGTTTATATTTCTATTTATTATCACTATTGGGCTAGGGCTCCTTTCCTTGTTTGGTGCTAAATTTTTAGCATTATTATTTTTATTAGATTTTATTGCTCTTCTTTGTTATTTTATTAGAATCAATAATGACTCCGGAAATTATTATGCTTTTGATAAAAAGAAACATGGTTCGACTTATAAGAATAAAAATATAGTTGTTCTTATAAAAAAACGATTATTCTCTATCATAATGGTTTTTTTGTAATTTTGGTAAAATAGATGTGTTAAAACAAGACTATTTTATTTGAAAAGGATGATGAAAAAAATACTTAATAAATTATACAATGCCTAAAAAAAGGAAATATCTTGTTTGAATTTGACAATAAGCGATATGAACTGTATAGAAAATCAAGTAAGTCATATTTGGAGTATAGAAATTTTATTGATTTAAAGGGCGCATTTTATTCTTTAAATGGAACAAAAAGAGAAATTAATTTTTAAAAAAATGGTGTGTTCAGAAAATTCATTCTAAATGGTAAGAAGTCTTCATTTGAATACGACTGTATAAGAAAAGTATTAACTACTAAATATCCAGCTGAAGAATATTATAAGGTAATGTATCAAAGAAGTGGTAAATTAATTCTATCCTCGTATAGACATAAATTAATTTTATATAGAAAAGGCAGTTTCGCGTTTAAAGAGAAGCTAGGATTACTAAAGCTAAAAGGTAAATTTTATGCTGTGGATAAAACACAAATTTCTGATTCTTTTATTTTAAAAATTAATAAAAAGGGGAATGGTAAGATATTATTAAATAATAGGTTGATTGATGTAAGTGTAGATTATGAAAAAAATTTAATAATAAGCAAAGATAAATCAGTTAAATTGTTTTTTAGAGTTCATCCGCAGAATAAACTTGTAGTGAGTAATTCAGACTTCACTTTAGTTTTATACAAAGGAATAAAAACTGCATGTAAGGTAGTGACACTAAAACGCGGAAGAAGATAATAATCAGAAAAAATTATGAATAGATTTCTGTTATGTATATTTATTTGTTTTGAATTGTCAAGTTAAGTACATATTCTTTATAGAAGACTTCATAAGATGTTTTCCAGTTAAGACATTTTCACAGCCTATTATTAAGTTTGTTCTCTCATAGTTGAATGATTTTTTTATCAATCAATGTTGGTTCACTTCCTTTTGGAAAATATTCTCTTAGTAGTTCGTTTGTACTATCATCAATCCTAAATAACTTTTTTCATTTTCATAATCTCCCAAGAGGCGGTCCAAGTGGTCGCCTTTTTTATGTCCAAATTTGGATACATACCCATATCTCCGAACAAATATGTTATAATGGTTATGTATAATTCGTGAAAATTGCTAATTTTTCCGAATGATTGTCGTTAACGGGCATTTGCCCCTAGTCTTATTTGATATTGAGGTATCTTTCAAATGAAACTTTTGGTTGTTGGTTCTGGTGGTCGTGAACATGCGATTGCCAAGAAATTATTGGAGTCTAAGGACGTTGAGCAAGTTTTCGTGGCTCCTGGTAATGACGGGATGACATTGGACGGTCTTGATTTGATCAATATCGGAATTTCCGAACATTCTAAGCTGATTGACTTTGCAAAAATGAACGATATTGCTTGGACCTTTATCGGTCCAGATGATGCCCTTGCGGCTGGGATTGTGGATGATTTCAATGCGGCTGGACTCAAAGCCTTTGGTCCGACCAAGGCTGCGGCTGAACTTGAGTGGTCTAAGGATTTTGCTAAGGAAATCATGGTCAAGTACGACGTTCCGACAGCAGCCTATGGCACATTTTCAGATTTCGAGGAAGCCAAGGCCTACATCGAGGAAAAAGGCGCTCCAATCGTCGTCAAGGCAGACGGCTTGGCCCTTGGGAAAGGTGTCGTCGTTGCTGAAACGGTTGAGCAAGCAATTGAAGCTGCTCACGAGATGCTTTTGGACAATAAATTCGGTGATTCAGGTGCGCGTGTAGTCATCGAGGAATTCCTTGATGGAGAAGAGTTCTCTCTCTTTGCCTTTGTCAATGGGGACAAGTTCTACATCATGCCAACGGCTCAGGACCATAAACGTGCCTACGATGGTGACAAGGGCCCTAACACTGGTGGAATGGGTGCCTATGCGCCAGTTCCTCACTTGTCACAGAGCGTGGTTGACACAGCGGTTGACACTATTGTCAAGCCAGTTCTTGAAGGTATGATCAAAGAAGGTCGTCCTTACACTGGTGTCCTTTACGCGGGACTTATCTTGACAGCTGACGGCCCTAAAGTCATCGAGTTCAACTCACGTTTTGGTGACCCTGAAACACAAATCATCTTGCCTCGTTTGACATCTGACTTTGCACAAAATATCACCGATATTTTGGAAGGCAAAGAGCCAGCCATCACTTGGACGGACAAGGGTGTGACACTAGGCGTGGTTGTAGCCTCAAACGGCTACCCACTCGCTTATGAGAAGGGTGTCAAACTTCCAGCCAAGACAGAGGGTGACATCATCACTTACTATGCTGGAGCTAAATTCGCTGAAAATGGCCAAGATCTCCTCTCAAACGGAGGACGTGTTTACATGCTAGTCACAACAGCAGACACCGTCAAAGATGGCCAAAACATCATCTACAACGAACTCGACAAACAAAACACAGAAGGCCTCTTCTACCGAAATGACATTGGTAGCAAAGCTAACAAATAATTGGCGACCGTAGGTCGAAAAAGGCGAGCGAAAGCGAGCTAATGAGCGACAATCACCACTGTTGTGAAAAAACGATTGGCTAACACAGCCAATCGTTTAGGGAAATCGGAAGACTTAAGGCTTCCGATTTAGGCATGAGACACCTTCGGTGGCTGCTGCCGTCCCTCACAACCTAAGGTGATTGTCAAAAAAAGGAAGAAAAAGGATATTAACTATGAAACCAGTAATTTCCATTATCATGGGCTCAAAATCCGACTGGGCAACCATGCAAAAAGCTGCTGAAGTCCTCGACAACTTCGGTGTCGCTTACGAAAAGAAAGTTGTTTCCGCACACCGTACACCAGACCTCATGTTCAAACATGCCGAAGAAGCACGTAGCCGTGGCATCAAGGTCATTATTGCTGGTGCAGGTGGCGCTGCTCACTTGCCAGGTATGGTTGCTGCCAAAACAACCCTTCCAGTCATTGGTGTACCAGTCAAATCACGTGCTCTTAGCGGTGTAGATTCGCTCTATTCTATCGTTCAGATGCCAGGTGGTGTACCAGTCGCAACCATGGCTATCGGTGAAGCTGGTGCGACTAATGCTGCCCTCTTTGCCCTCCGTCTTCTCTCAGTAGAAGACAAGGCCATTGCGGATGCGCTTGCTAACTTTGCTGAAGAACAAGGAAAAATCGCAGAGGAGTCTACAAATGAGCTCAACTAAAACCATTGGTATCATCGGTGGTGGCCAGCTCGGTCAGATGATGGCTATCTCAGCTATCTACATGGGCCACAAGGTTATCACCCTTGATCCTGCAGCAGATTGTCCATCTTCTCGTGTATCTGAGGTTATCGTGGCACCTTATGACGATGTGGACGCCCTTCGTCAGTTGGCGGACCGCTGTGATGTTCTCACTTATGAGTTTGAAAATGTCGATGCTGACGGCCTTGACGCTGTTATCAAAGACGGTCAACTTCCACAAGGAACAGACCTGCTTCGCATTTCACAGAACCGTATCTTTGAGAAGGACTTCCTTTCAAACAAGGCTAAAGTAACCGTTGCTCCTTACAAGGTTGTGACATCTAGCCTTGATTTGGAAGATATTGACCTTTCTAAAAAATATGTCCTCAAGACAGCGACAGGCGGTTACGATAGCCACGGTCAAAAAGTCATCACATCAGCTGATGATTTGGAAGAGGCAAATGCCCTTGCTAACTCAGCAGAGTGTGTCTTGGAAGAGTTCGTCAACTTCGACCTTGAAATTTCAGTCATCGTGTCTGGTAACGGCAAGGATGTGACAGTTTTCCCAGTTCAGGAAAATATCCACCGCAACAACATCCTCTCTAAAACCATCGTGCCTGCTCGCATTTCTGATAGTCTAGCTGAGAAAGCTAAAGCCATGGCTGTGAAGATTGCCGAGCAACTTAACCTCTCTGGTACCCTATGTGTGGAAATGTTTGCGACAGCTGATGACATCATCGTCAACGAAATCGCACCACGCCCACACAATTCAGGCCACTACTCAATTGAAGCTTGTGACTTTTCACAATTTGACACGCACATCTTGGGCGTTCTCGGAGCACCACTTCCAGCAATCCACCTTCATGCACCTGCTGTTATGCTCAACGTCCTCGGCCAACACGTCGAAGCAGCTGAGCGTTATGTCACAGAAAATCCAAGCGCCCACCTCCACATGTATGGTAAACTAGAAGCGAAGCACAACCGCAAAATGGGTCATGTGACTTTGTTTAGTGATGAACCAGATAGTGTGGTTGAGTTCGGGAAAGGAATTGATTTTTAGGTGAAAATAGCAATCCTAGGACTCGGAGTCATTGGAACGACTTATGCCTATGCTTTTCAAAAAGCAGGTCATCAAGTAGAACATGTCCTTAGAGACAGTAAGCGGAACAATGCTCCCAAATCCCTCTCAGTTGATTTGCTAGATGGTCGCTATCATTCCAAGGGTGAAAACAAACACGACACCTATGAGGTTCATGTGGCGGAATCTGTTTTGGAATACGATTTTATTTTTCTCAGTGTGCGTCATGGTTTTATCAAAGAAGCCGTGGAAACCTTGCGAAAAAATAATATCAAAGGCACCCTCGTTTTCTTCTGCAATTTCTGGAATACACGAAAAGATGTCCAAGAGTGGGCAGGAGATTACGACTATATTCTAGCCTTTCCGACAGCGGGTGGTCACATGCAGGAAGACCATTTGGATGGTGTCTTGTTTGACCATTTAATGCTAGAAGGTGAGCAAAAGGCACACATTTCTAACTATTCTGATTTGACGACTTTGCTGAGTTCTGCAGATTTGAAGTGGGAAGTTCCTCATGATATGGTCGAGTGGATTTGGATTCACATGGCGATTAATGCGGGTGTCACTTCGACAGCTGCACGTTCGGGGAATCTGGAAAACCCAGAAGAATTGGCTTTGAACTTGATGAATAGTTCTTCGGAATTATCATTAGCCATCAAGGCCATTCGAGAAGCTTTGAAAGTCGTAGAAGCGCGTGGTGTAAATTTGAAGCTTTACAAAGCCGAACTCTTGCCATACAAAATTCCCGCTTGGATTGCAGGAAAAGCCATGAAAATCATGTTTGCGAAAAATGAGCTGACACGAAAAATTATGACTTTGCACAATGATAAACAGGACATCTTCTATTGTTGTCAAAGTGTCTATCAGACTGGTCAGGAGTTAGGTATTGAGATGCCCATTCTGGAAGCAAATATGAAGGGAATTTCGATTTAGGAGATTTTATGATTCAACTCATCGTCAACGCATTTGTTGAAAAAGATAAGACTGGAGCAGTCGTCGAAGTCTTGTATGCTAGTAGCAATCACGAAAAAGTGAGAGCTAAGTATGAAGAGTTGGTTGCTCAATATCCTGAAAACTATTTAGCTATCTATGATTTGCCGATGGATACTGATTTGAATAAACTAGATCACTATCCATCAGTGTGGATTGGGAAAGAAGAATTTGAATAAAGCGACAGTCGGTTGCTAACTGATGTAAAACATCAAAAGAATATTGCATATAAAACTAAAAAAGAAGCGGACATAGGATTCCATTAATTTGAGCTCAAACGTCCAATCTTTGATAGAATAAATAAAAAAAAGAAAGGAACAAGGGTACTCGTATTCACTAAAACTGAATACTGGCTACGGATTTGGTCAAAAAGATAATTTTTCCTAGAAGCTGACGCTTCTTCGTCTAAACTCCTATTTTGACTGTGTCCGCTTAACGCCCTTAATATCTTAATTATGATCGAACGTTATTCACGCCCTGAGATGGCGAACATTTGGACTGAAGAGAATAAATACCGTGCTTGGCTTGAGGTGGAAATCTTGGCTGACGAAGCATGGGCTGAGTTGGGAGAAATTCCTAAGGAAGATGTGGCTTTGATTCGTGAAAAAAAGCGGACTTTGACATCGACCGTATTTTGGAAATTGAGCAGCAAACTCGTCACGATGTGGTTGCCTTCACACGTGCGGTTTCTGAGACTCTTGGTGAAGAACGCAAGTGGGTTCACTATGGTTTGACATCTACTGACGTGGTAGACACTGCCTATGGTTACCTCTACAAACAAGCCAACGACATTATCCGCAAGGATCTTGAAAACTTCCTCAACATCATTGCTGATAAAGCGAAAGAACACAAGTTCACTATCATGATGGGTCGTACCCACGGTGTGCACGCTGAGCCTACAACTTTTGGTCTTAAATTGGCAACTTGGTATAGCGAAATGAAACGTAACATTGAGCGTTTCGAGCATGCGGCTGCTGGTGTGGAAGCTGGTAAGATTTCTGGTGCGGTTGGTAACTTTGCCAACATCCCACCATTCGTTGAAAAATACGTCTGCGACAAATTGGGTATCCGTGCTCAAGAAATCTCAACACAGGTGCTTCCTCGTGACCTTCATGCTGAGTACTTTGCAGTTCTTGCTAGCATCGCAACTTCTATCGAGCGTATGGCAACTGAAATTCGTGGTCTTCAAAAATCTGAACAACGTGAAGTGGAAGAGTTCTTTGCTAAAGGTCAAAAAGGGTCTTCAGCAATGCCTCACAAACGTAACCCTATCGGTTCTGAAAATATGACTGGTCTTGCGCGTGTTATCCGTGGTCACATGGTAACAGCTTATGAAAACGTAGCCCTTTGGCACGAACGTGATATCTCTCACTCATCAGCTGAGCGTATCATCGCACCAGATACAACTATCTTGATTGACTACATGCTCAACCGTTTCGGAAACATCGTTAAGAATTTGACAGTCTTCCCAGAAAACATGATCCGCAACATGAACTCTACATTTGGTCTTATCTTCAGCCAACGTGCCATGCTTACTTTGATTGAAAAAGGTATGACACGTGAGCAAGCTTACGACCTTGTTCAACCTAAGACTGCCCAATCATGGGATAACCAAGTAGACTTTAAACCACTTCTTGAATCAGATCCAGAGGTAACATCTCGTCTCACTCAAGAAGAGATCGACGAAATCTTCAACCCAGTTTACTACACTAAACGTGTTGATGAAATCTTCGAACGCATTGGTTTGGGTGACTAATCTAAACAAAATAACAGAAAGCAGGTTTGCCCTGCTTTTTTTGATGGTGACATTTATGTCACTATTTTTTGTTTGATGGAGAAATTATAATAATAACATAGCTTGAGAGAATACCAACGAGCTAGCGAGTGGAAAGAATAATGACACTCGTTGTTATAAAAATAGAAAAGGAGAATTGAATGGTATTGAATTTAGAAAATGTAAACTGTGTTACTCTTCAAGATGAAGAATTAATGATGGTTAACGGAGGTCTCGCACCGATTGTTATTGGTGGAGTTGTCGTAGGTTGGAAGGTCATTGGTGGAGTGGCAGGTGTTATAGCAGCAAGTGGTGCTGCAGGGATTGCTGCAGGATATTATGCTAATCGTCCGTAACATTCAAGAATCGTTGGAGGCTGACAATGTTTAAAGAGCTTATAAAATATCTACCAGAGTTAATTATTCTTTTAATGAGCCTGCTCTATAATATTGCACGAATGATGAGTGATTTGGGTTATATTAAAGTTCCATCATGGATGTTATCCATCGATGTTCCAAATATATCATTGCTCTTAATCTTGATTATATTAATTTTGAAAATGCTAGGAGAAAAAGATGTCTAAAAAATATGAGTTGACTAAAAAAGAATTGCAGGAAATTGAAGGTGGTGTTGCACCAATTATGGTTGCTATTGGTTTAGGAAGTCTAGCAGTAGCATCATTTAGTTCAGGATATAAATTTGGAACAGATTTAGCTAGACGTGGACGATAGGTGACAGAATCATTCTGTGAAAGTGGTATTATAATTTCACATTATATGGTTTACCGCTTTAATTTAGAAGCGTTATCTTTAAGGTGGTTTTAAGTTTATTAAGATATAGTATAACCATCCTAGTAAGGCAGCTAGCTTTTGTGAGCTAGAGATAACATAATTTTTTTCATAACAAATCTCCCCAAAGAAAGTCTAGAATCTAGGCTTTTTTCCTCTTTTTGAGGTTTTATTAGGATATTTTAAGAAAATACTTGAAAACCCTTCCAAAACAAGGTAATATAGTTATATAAAGATTCTATTGGACAAGCGGTCACCTTGGAGGATTAGGAAGAAGAGGTTGGGAAGCCTGTACAATCGTATCTTTTCAGCGGTCTTTGGACTACTGTGAAAATCCCTTAGGGGATTTTTTTCTGAGATTTAAGGTTTCTTTAAGGAAGTCAGGTTATACTTCAGGTCTCCTAAATAACTTTTACTGAACGTTGTTCAGTAAGTCTCGTTGGCTTACACTTTTTGTAGAACAACGAACTTTTCTTTTTCATAATCTCCAAAAGAGCTCCACACGCTGTGTTGGGTTCTTTTTTTGGGCAAATAAAAAAACGCCCTTAGGCGTTTTGAATATGGCTTACATCTCGTCTGGAGCTTCAACACCGAGAAGGCGAAGGGCTTCTTTGAGGACTGTTGCTGTTGCGTAGCAAAGAGCCAAACGGCTGTCACGTTCTGGACTTTCGTCCAAGATACGTGTGTGCGCATAGTATTTGTTAAAGGCTTGAGCCAAGCTGATAGCAAATTTAGCAACGATAGATGGCTCAAAGTTGTCTGATGCACGGTTGATGATACGTGGGAAGTCTTGGATGAGTTTGATGATTTCCCAGCTTTCAACGTCGTTTAGGCTGTATGTAGCATCTGCAGATGGCGTGAAGTTGGCCTTGCGCAAGATAGATTGGATACGAGCGTGTGCATATTGAACGTAAGGTCCAGTTTCTCCCTCGAAGGATACCATGGCATCAAGGTCGAAGTCGTAACCATTCATACGATCTGTTTTAAGGTCGTAGAATTTGATAGCTCCGACACCGACAGCATGAGCAACAGCTTCCTTATTAGGCAAGTTTGGATTCTTAGCTTCGATTTGAGCTTGGGCACGGTTAACAGCTTCAGCGATAGTTGGCTCAAGCAAGATAACGTTACCTTTACGAGTTGACAATTTCTTACCGTTCTTAGTTACAAGACCAAAGGCAACGTGAGTCATGTCGTCAGACCAGTCGTAGCCCATTTCTTTAAGAACAGCTTTCAACTGTTTGAAGTGGGCAGATTGTTCATTACCAACCACATAGATGGCTTTGGCAAAGTCGTAAGTACGTTTACGGTAGAGGGCAGCAGCCAAGTCACGTGTGATGTAAAGTGTCGCACCATCTGATTTTTTGATGAGGGCTGGGTGTTCGATACCGTATTTTTCAAGGTTAACCACTTGGGCACCTTGAGATTCTTGGAGAAGTCCTTTTTCTGTCAAGATGTCAACGACTTCATCCATCTTATCATTGTAGAAGGCTTCACCATTGTAGCTATCAAAGAAACACCGAGTTCATCGTAAAGACGGTTGAATTCCACCAAGCTTTCGTCACGGAACCATTGCCAGAGGGCAGTTGCTTCCTCGTCACCAGCTTCCAATTTACGGAACCATTCACGAGCTTCTTCGTCTACAGATGGGTCTTCTTCAGCTTCGGCATTGATGCGCACATAAAGTTGAAGGAGTTCGTTGATAGGGTTAGCTTTCACGGCTTCCTCGCTACCCCATTTCTTATAGGCAACAATCAGCATACCAAACTGTTTACCCCAGTCACCCAAGTGGTTGATACGGACTGGTTTGTAGCCTTGTTTAGCTACGATGTTGGCAAGAGCATCAGCGATAACTGTTGAACGCAAGTGACCGATAGAGAAAGGTTTAGCGATGTTAGGACTAGACATATCAAAGGCGATGTTACGTCCGTGACCGATGTTTTGGTCAGCGTAGTGGCTGCCTTGAGCGATAACTTGTCCAAGAACGTCCGCTGAGATTTTTGATTTATCAAGGAAGAAGTTGATGTAAGGACCAACAGCTTCAACTTTTTCAAAGTTTGAGGCATCGATTTTTTCAGCGATGTCTACTGCAATCATTTGAGGAGCCTTGCGCAAGACTTTAGCCAATGAGAAGGCAGGAAAGGCGAGGTCCCCCATGTCAGCATTTTTAGGGGTTTCAAGCAGATTTTGAATGTTTTCTTGTTCCAATTCGGGAACAACTTTGGCAATTTCTGCTGCAATGAGTTCTTTAGTATTCATAGGTACTCCATTTCAAATCTTGTCATTCATACCTATTTTACCATTATTTTAGTTAATAGGGTAGGGACAAGAAAGCATCAATTAGGAAGTATTTCATGAAAAAATACAAAAATTCTGTTATAATATGCAAAGAATATACATAAAAAGAGGAAAGATAATGAAGAGAGATCGTCAAGCTGTTATCAAACAGATGATTTCAAGAGATAAGATTGGGACACAAGAGGAAATTAAGCAACGCTTAGAGGCGGAAGGTATCACGGTTACTCAGGCTACCTTGTCACGTGACTTGCGTGAGATTGGCCTCTTGAAGCTTCGTGATGAAGAAGGAAAACTCTACTATAGTTTGTCTGAGCATGTGCTTCCAAGTTTGGATCCTACGGTTAAGGACTATGTCAAATCAGTTTCCCGTGCCCAGTTTATGTTGGTCCTTCACACAGAGTTGGGTGAAGCTGATGTTTTGGCCAACTTAATTGATAGTGATGGCAACCCTGAAATTTTAGGAACTGTTGCTGGCGCAGATACTCTATTGGTAATCTGTAAGGATGCTGTGGTTGCTGAAAAATTGGAAAGCGAGTTTCACTGATGAACACTCCTCATCAGGATCTCCAAGAAGCCAAAGAAGAGTTAATTGACCTCCTCAAACACCATGAGGCGGTTCTTGCTTTTCAAGAGGCTGAGAAGGCCATTGGACAGGTACCTCAAATCAGTCATCTGGCTGGACAGATGAAGGCTTATCAACAAGAAGCAGTGCTTTTTCAAAAGATTGAGAAACAACGTGCCTATGAGGAGGCAGGTGAGCAAGCAGATTTGATTCAGCATGAGTTGGAAAATTTGCCTATTGTTCAGGACTACCGTCAAAAAATGCAGGATGCCAGTGACTTGGTCCAATATGTGACCAAGTCTATCGAAGAAAGGATTAACGAGGAGTTAAGACATGGCTAAGGAAAAAATATCTCCAGGAATGCAGCAGTATTTGGATATTAAGGAAAATTATCCAGATGCTTTTTGCTCTTTCGTATGGGTGATTTTTACGAATTATTTTATGATGATGCCGTTAAGGCTGCCCAGATTTTGGAAATTAGCCTAACCAGTCGTAATAAGAATGCCGATAATCCCATTCCTATGGCTGGTGTTCCTTATCATTCAGCTCAATCCTATATTGATGTCTTGGTTGAGATGGGCTACAAGGTAGCCATTGCTGAGCAGATGGAGGATCCTAAACAGGCTGTTGGTGTGGTTAAGCGTGAGGTGGTTCAGGTTATCACGCCAGGGACAGTGGTTGACAGTTCTAAACCTGATAATGCCAACAATTTCTTGGTAGCTATTGACAAGGCTGGAAGTCGATTCGGCCTGGCCTATATGGATGTGTCAACGGGTGAATTTTTTGCGACAGAGTTGGACGATTTCAGTTCAGTTTGTAGTGAAATTCAGAACCTTAAGGCACGTGAAGTAGTAGTTGGTTATGATTTACCTGAAGCTGATGAACAAGTTTTGGTCAAGCAACTCAATCTTCTACTCTCTAAGGAAACAGAGGTTTACGATGATGTCCACTTGATTGACACTAGCTTGACAGACTTGGAAAGCAGTGTAGCGGGTAAACTTCTCCAGTATGTGCACCGTACTCAGATGCGTGAGCTCAGCCATTTACAAAAGGCTCAGCACTATGAGATTAAGGATTACTTGCAGATGTCCTATGCGACCAAGTCGAGTTTGGATTTACTGGAAAATGCTAGAACAGGCAAGAAACACGGTTCTCTTTTCTGGCTCTTGGATGAAACCAAGACAGCTATGGGAATGCGTCTCTTACGTACTTGGATTGATCGTCCTTTAGTGAATCAGGCTGCAATCATGGAGCGCCAGAATATTATCCAAGTTTTCTTGGACAATTTCTTCGAGCGTAGTGACTTGACTGAGAGTCTTAAAGGGGTTTACGATATTGAGCGCTTGGCTAGTCGTGTTTCCTTCGGAAAGGCTAACCCTAAAGATTTGATTCAGCTAGGTCATACCCTAGCTCAGGTTCCAGTAATTAAGGCGATTTTGGAGTCTTTTGATGACGAGGCCTTGTCACGTCTTTTACAAGAGTTAGATGCTCTGCCAGAATTAGAGAGTCTGATTCGGTCGGCTATTGATCCCGATGCTCCTGCAACCATTACAGAAGGTGGTATTATCCGTGCTGGTTTTGATGAGACCTTGGACAAGTATCGCAAGGTGATGAGCGAGGGGACGTCATGGATTGCAGACATCGAAGCCAAGGAACGTGAAGCGTCTGGTATTACAACACTAAAAATTGATTATAACCGTAAAGATGGTTATTACTTCCATGTGACCAACTCTAACCTTAGCTTGGTTCCTGACCATTTCTTCCGCAAGGCAACCCTGAAAAACTCGGAGCGCTTTGGAACTGCTGAGTTGGCTAAGATTGAAGGTGAAATGCTTGAGGCACGTGAAAAGTCATCAACGCTAGAGTATGATATTTTCATGCGTGTCCGTGAGCAGGTGGAACGCTATATTGACCGTTTGCAATCTTTGGCTAAGGCTATTGCGACAGTCGATGTACTTCAGAGTTTGGCAGTTACAGCAGAGACTAATCATTATGTTCGTCCTGTGTTCAATGATGAACATCGTATCGTTATTGATCAAGGTCGTCATGCAGTGGTTGAGAAGGTTATGGGTGTTCAGGAATACATTCCAAACACGATTACCTTTGACAGTCAGACCAATGTTCAGCTCATTACTGGGCCAAATATGAGTGGTAAATCTACTTATATGCGTCAGTTGGCTTTGTCAGTCGTTATGGCTCAGATGGGCTCTTACGTACCAGCAGATAGTATTGATTTGCCAGTTTTTGACGCCATCTATACACGTATTGGTGCTGCAGATGACTTGATTTCAGGTCAGTCGACCTTCATGGTTGAGATGATGGAGGCTAACCAGGCCATTAAGCGGGCGACACCTAATTCCTTGATTATTTTTGATGAGTTGGGACGTGGGACAGCCACCTATGATGGTATGGCTTTGGCCCAGTCTATTATTGAGTTTATTCATGACAAGGTGGGGGCTAAAACCATGTTTGCTACCCATTATCATGAGTTGACAGCCCTGTCAAATACTTTGACACACCTTGTCAACGTTCATGTGGCGACACTTGAAAAGGACGGAGAGGTGACTTTCCTTCACAAGATTGTCGATGGCCCAGCCGATAAATCTTATGGTATTCATGTAGCTAAGATTGCAGGTTTACCAGCAGATTTACTGGAACGTGCTGACACCATCTTGACACAACTAGAGGGCGAGACAGTTACCATCCAACCTCAGGAAAGGTATCGCCTCAAGAGAAGCCTGCCACTGAAACGCATGTCAACGAGCAAATCTCTCTCTTTGATGATTTTACTGAAAATCCAGTTCTTAAAGAGTTACGTGATTTGGACATTTACAATATGACACCGATGCAAGTCATGATGGCTGTAGCGGATTTAAAACAGAAACTATAAAAGAAGCTTGTCGATTGACAGGCTTCTAGTCTTTTATAGGTGTTTCAATTCTTGGTTGAGTTGTTCAATATCCTTTTTCATTTTCCAATAAGAGAAGACCCAAACGAGGAGATAGATAAAGCTGAATTCAATGACTAGCTCCAAGTAGAAAGTTAAACGTAGAGGGAACCATCCGCTGAGGGTAGCTAGTGGAATGAAACCTAGACAGGTCAAGGCGTAGTGAGTGAGGGTTGCACGAAGCAAACTCCACTCAGCCTTACGGAAAATATAACTAGCGACTTCAAAGAGGATACCGATAGCAAACCAAGTGATGAGGCAGTAGGCCAATACCAAAGATCCGTGAACCTGATGTGACGTCATCCATTGTCCAATAGCTGAATGAGGATTAAGAGGCATGTAGCTTGGTGCCCAGATAAGAGACATAATCATGGATACGGCAAGTCCGATAAGGATGCCCTTTGTGCCTGATTTAAAAAGTTGCTTTTTCATTGTAATTTCTCCTTTATTGCTTTGAGGTAACGGCGTGATGAGTAGGTGGTTTCCTTGTTTTTAAGGTGAATTTCAACGAGGCCGTTAGGGGTAATGTTGAAGCGTTCAATTTCTTTGAGGTTGACAATCTCTGATTGTGAGATTTTGATAAAGTAAGATGGCAGTTTTTCTAAAACTTGATAGAGACGTAAGCCTAAGTGGTACTCTCCTTGAATAGTTTCAGCTAGAACTTGGCGATTTTCAATGTAGATTCTGGAAATAGCTTTGGGTTCGATAAGATAAGTTTCTCCATCTTTTTTTCCTTTGAGTCGGTGGTTGTCATCCAAACTTTCGACAAACTCGACGACTTGCTGAATCTTTGGCGTCCGACTAGGTGCCTGAATCTGCAACGTCTCTTCTTGAAATACCGAGTCAATCTGAACTTTTATTTTCATAACGATCCTTTCTTGTTTGTAATTGAGGAGGCCTCCTCCCTTTCACACCTTTATTAAACACTATTTACTAGCCCACAGCAATAGCACTTGTCTATGTGGTCCTATGTGGTGTCTAAGTGGTTGAAAATATTTTCGAAAACCCCTATACTTAATGAAAACGTACTGACGAGGTAATCACATGAAATCTATAATGAAATGGCTAGCAGGAATTTTTCTTGCCTGCAGTCTGATTTTGAGCTTTTTTACACCTTTTGAAAGGCACTAACACTGAACTTGCTCTTGCTTTATTTCTTTGTGAAGCAGTTTATGGATTCGACAAGCTCACCCAAAACCTACCAATGGATTTTCCAAGTCATCTATCTCTTGATTTTTTCTGGGCTCATTTGGTTCAACCTTCGTCATGGGGATATGATTGTTATAGCCACAGCCTTATCTTGGCTAACAGTTGTGTGTGAGTTATGGCTTTATAGGAAGCATCAGTAACAGTTAGAAACAATGATCTCTCAACCTTTTAGAAGGGAAAATAATAATTATGCCAAAAATCATCGAATTACCTGAGGTGTTAGCCAACCAGATTGCTGCTGGTGAGGTCGTAGAGCGCCCAGCCAGTGTTGTTAAAGAGTTGGTGGAAAATGCTATTGATGCAGGCAGCACCCAGATTACCATTGAAGTTGAAGAATCAGGCCTCTCAAAAATTCAAATCACAGATAATGGCGAAGGAATGGCTCAAGCTGATGTGGCCATGAGTTTGCGCCGTCATGCAACAAGTAAAATCAAAAATCAAGGAGATCTCTTTCGTATTCGAACCCTTGGTTTTCGAGGTGAGGCCCTACCATCAATAGCTTCTATCAGTCACCTAACTATTGTGACAGCAGCGGATGGAGAAGCCTATGGGACTAAACTGGTTGCTAAAGGTGGAGAAATTGAGAGTCAGGATCCTATTTCAACACCAGTTGGAACAAAGATTACCGTTGAAAATCTATTTTATAACACCCCAGCTCGTCTCAAGTATATGAAGAGTTTACAGGCTGAGTTGGCTCATATTGTCGATGTTGTCAATCGTCTAAGTCTAGCTCATCCCGAGGTTGCCTTTACCTTGCTTAATGATGGTCGTCAGTTGACACAGACATCAGGTACTGGAGACCTCCGTCAAGCTATTGCTGGTATTTATGGTTTGACAACGGCTAAAAAAATGGTGGAGATTTCAAATTCTGACCTTGATTTTGAAGTTTCTGGATATGTTAGTCTCCCTGAGTTGACCCGTGCAAATCGTAACTACATCACGATTCTCATTAACGGACGTTATATTAAAAACTTCCTGCTTAACCGTGCTATTTTTGATGGATATGGCTCTAAACTCATGGTAGGACGCTTCCCTATTGCAGTTATTGATATTCAGATTGATCCTTACTTGGCCGATGTCAATGTTCACCCAACAAAGCAGGAAGTACGTATCTCTAAAGAAAAAGAGCTCATGGCCCTTATCAGCTCAGCCATTGCTCAAAGCCTTAGAGAGCAGGATTTGATTCCTGATGCCCTTGAAAATCTAGCCAAGTCTAGTACCAGAGGTGCAGCTAAGCCAGTTCAAACCAGTCTTCCACTCAAACAAACCAATCTTTACTACGATAGCAGTCGTAATGATTTCTTTGTCAAACCAGAGACAGTCCAAGAAGATATCAAACCTCTTATATCGGAGTCAGAGTCTCCAGTTTCATTGGTAGAAAACAAACCGCAACCTTCTGTTAAACAGGCACAGCGTTCAGCAGATGAAGGTGATAGCGAACACGAAAAACTTGATTATAAAAACAAGTCGAAATGAAGCGCATGCTTGAAACTCTGGACAATGAGGAAACATCAACCTTCCCTGAGTTGGAGTTTTTTGGTCAAATGCATGGAACCTATCTCTTTGCTCAAGGACAAGGTGGACTTTACATCATTGACCAGCATGCTGCCCAAGAACGTGTCAAGTATGAGTACTATCGCGAAAAGATCGGTGAGGTTGACAGCAGTCTACAACAGCTTTTGGTTCCTTATCTCTTTGAATTTTCAGGTTCAGATTACATTAGTTTACAAGAAAAAATGTCCCTTCTGAACCAGGTTGGTATCTATTTAGAGCCTTATGGGAATAATACCTTCATTCTTCGTGAACATCCTATCTGGATGAAGGAAGAAGAGATTGAATCAGCGGTCTATGAAATGTGTGACATGCTTCTTTTGACGAATGAAGTGTCTGTCAAGACCTACCGTGCTGAGCTAGCCATCATGATGAGTTGTAAACGTTCAATCAAGGCCAATCATGCACTTGATGATTACTCTGCGCGTGACCTCCTAGTACAGCTTGCACAGTGTAAAAATCCCTACAATTGCCCTCACGGACGTCCAGTACTTGTCAACTTTACCAAGTCTGATATGGAAAAAATGTTCCGTCGTATCCAAGAAAATCATACAAGTCTACGTGACCTAGGGAAGTATTAAAACTTTTTTTGGTCTTGCTTTACGAATAGGAATGTTAGATTTATAATAGTGGTGAAGATGAGGAATCTTCTAATGTTTTAGCGGATCATTGTAGGATGATTGCCTGATTTTTAAGTTAGGAGGTATAGTGATGAGACACCTAACAAAAACTAACAAACACTTTTTACTTGTTGGCTTAACATTTTTAGCGACTAGCTTGATTTTCTATATTTTGGCCTGGCTAGGTCAACCAAGTTTGGAGAATACTCTCGTAAATGTTTCTAGCATTGCCTTTACTTTAGGCGTTGTAACATATATTCTATTAGGCCTGAAGATGATTACAGATACTTTAAAGACGAGTAGTCATCCTTAAAATAGAGCAAACAGAATCCACTTTCGAGTGGATTTTTTGTTACAATAGTACAGCAGTGCTTGAGATGACAAAATAAACACTCAAGACAATTATCTTACAAGTATAAAATGATAAAGCAAACCATTGAAGAAACGAACGAGAAAGGAAATCACACGCCATGTATGATTACATCAAGGGAACTCTAGTGAAAATTACCGCCAAGTATATTGTTATAGAAGCAAACGGCTTAGGTTATATTGTCACTGTAGCGAATCCATATAGTTTTTCTGACCAAATGAATCAGACTATCCAAGTCTATCTTCATCAGGTTATTAGAGACGATGCCCACCTTCTTTTTGGTTTCCATACTGAAGATGAAAAAGAGGTCTTCCTTAAGCTTATTTCAGTTTCTGGAATAGGTCCGACGACTGCCCTAGCCATTGTTGCTGTAGATGATAATCAAGGCTTGGTTGCTGCTGTTGATAATAGTGACATCAAGTACTTGATGAAGTTTCCAAAGATTGGTAAAAAGACAGCTCAACAAATGGTTCTGGACTTAGCAGGGAAATTTGCAGAGTTACCAACAGAAACGACCAAGACGACACCAAGTCAACCTGAAGGAAATCATCAGTTGGATGAGGCTATGGAAGCCTTGCTTGCTCTTGGTTATAAAGCTGCAGAACTTAAGAAAATCAAGGCCTTCTTCGAAGGAACTAATGAAACGGCAGAGCAATACATTAAATCAGCTCTTAAGATGTTGATGAAATGAGGTAAGCAATGGTCAATCGTTGTCGTTGGGTTCCAACAAACAATAAATTATATTGTGATTATCATGACAAGGAGTGGGGAAAACCTATTGGTGATGACCAAAAACTTTTTGAGCTTCTATGCTTAGAAAGTTATCAGTCAGGGCTTTCTTGGTTAACCGTTTTAAATAAAAGACAGGCCTTTAATCGTGTTTTTCATGACTATGATATTGAGCGTGTTGCCCAGTTTAGCCTAAGTGAACTTGAAGATGCGCTTCAAAATCCAGACATCATTAGGCACAAACTTAAGCTAGAAGCAACCGTAAATAATGCCAAACAAGTACTAAAAATCCAAGATGAATTTGGCTCACTGTCCCATTATTTTTGGCATTTCTTTGACGGAAAGCCCTTGATAAATAATGTACCCACATATAAGGATGTCCCATCATCAACTGACTTATCCCAACAGATTGCCAAAAACCTAAAAAAGAGAGGGTTCAAATTTTTAGGACCGACTACTATATATTCATTTTTACAAGCCGCAGGATTTGTGAATGATCATGAAAACAACTGTGACTTCAAATAAATGAGTAGATTTGATTGACAAGACGAGAAAAACATGTTAGTTTATAAACGAACATGTTTTTGAGATTATTTTACGAATAGTAATATAGGTGAACCAATGAAAGCTGAATTGATTGCAGTAGGAACTGAAATCCTAACCGGGCAAATCACCAATACCAATGCCCAATTTTTATCTGAGAAACTAGCTGAACTAGGAATTGACGTGTATTTTCACACAGCAGTAGGAGACAATGAAAGCCGCCTACTTTCAGTTCTTGATCAAGCCAGTCAGCGTAGTGATTTAGTCATACTTTGTGGTGGACTTGGCCCTACTGAGGACGACCTAACCAAGCAAACACTGGCTAAATTTTTAGGAAAAGAACTCGTTTTTGATGAGGAGGCTAGTAAAAAACTGGATAGTTTCTTTGCTACTCGTCCTAAACACACACGAACGCCTAATAATGAACGTCAAGCACAAATTGTTGAGGGAGCTATTCCCTTGCAAAACCCGACAGGTCTTGCAGTTGGAGGGATTATTACTGCTCAAGGGGTGACCTATGTAGTCTTACCTGGTCCACCAAGTGAACTCAAACCTATGGTGAATCAAGAACTTATTCCAGCTCTTACTGAGAATCACTCAAGTCTTTATTCGAGAGTCCTAAGATTCTTCGGCGTTGGAGAAAGTCAATTAGTGACTGTTCTGAAGGATTTTATTGTTAACCAAACAGATCCAACCATAGCTCCATACGCTAAAGTGGGGGAAGTAACACTTCGCTTGTCAACAAAGGCTTCTTCGCAAGAAGAAGCAGATCAAAAACTAGATGTTTTAGAGAAACAAATTCGTTCGACTAAAACTCTAGATGGAAAATCCTTATCTGATTTCATTTATGGATATGGAGAGTCTAATAGTTTAGCCTTTGAAGCTTTTCGCTTGCTTAAGCACCACGGCAAGACTATCACTGCAGCTGAAAGCCTAACAGCAGGTTTATTTCAGGCTAGTATTGCTGATTTTTCAGGGGCCTCACAAGTATTTAAAGGTGGATTTGTTACTTATAGCATTGAAGAAAAAGCTAAAATGTTGGATATTCCCTTGTCGCAACTAGAAGAACATGGTGTTGTCAGTCATTTTACTGCAGAAAAAATGGCTGAAGGTGCTCGAGCTAAAACAGATAGCGATTATGGAATTGCACTTACCGGTGTAGCTGGACCAGATTCATTAGAAGGACACCCAGCAGGTACGGTATTTATTGGTATTGCTGATAGGAATCAAGTAAGGTCAATCAAGGTTGTTATAGGTGGAAGAAGTCGTTCTGATGTTAGATATATTAGTACCCTCTATGCCTTTAACCTAGTTCGCCAAGCTTTATTACAAGAAGACATGATTTAAGTTTGTCTTTAACTATAGAAAGAAGAGGAAAATAAGTGGCTAAGAAAACAAAGAAAACAGAAGAAATTACAAAGAAATTTGGAGATGAGCGTCGTAAAGCACTTGACGATGCTTTGAAGAATATTGAAAAAGATTTTGGTAAGGGTGCGGTTATGCGTCTTGGTGAGCGTGCAGAGCAGAAAGTTCAAGTTATGAGTTCAGGCTCGCTGGCTTTGGATATTGCTCTTGGTGCAGGTGGTTATCCTAAAGGTCGTATTATCGAAATTTACGGACCAGAATCGTCAGGTAAGACAACTGTAGCCCTCCATGCTGTTGCTCAAACACAAAAAGAAGGTGGAATTGCTGCCTTTATCGATGCAGAGCATGCCCTTGACCCTGCTTATGCGGCAGCCCTAGGTGTTAATATCGATGAGCTTCTTTTGTCACAACCTGATTCAGGTGAACAAGGTCTCGAAATTGCTGGTAAGCTGATTGACTCTGGTGCAGTTGATTTGGTTGTTGTTGACTCAGTTGCAGCTTTGGTACCTCGAGCAGAAATTGATGGAGATATTGGTGACAGCCATGTCGGACTTCAAGCGCGTATGATGAGTCAAGCCATGCGTAAGCTTTCTGCTTCTATCAATAAAACAAAAACAATTGCTATCTTCATTAACCAATTGCGTGAAAGTTGGTATTATGTTTGGTAATCCAGAAACAACCCCTGGTGGACGTGCTCTAAAATTCTATGCATCAGTACGTCTTGATGTACGTGGAAATACGCAAATCAAAGGGACTGGTGATAAAAAAGACCAAAATGTTGGTAAGGAAACTAAAATTAAGGTTGTCAAAAACAAGGTTGCTCCACCATTTAAAGAAGCCTTTGTTGAAATTATGTATGGTGAAGGGATTTCACAAACAGGTGAGCTTGTAAAAATCGCTAGTGACTTAGGTATTATTCAAAAAGCTGGAGCCTGGTTCTCATACAATGGAGAGAAGATTGGTCAAGGATCTGAAAATGCGAAAAAATATTTGGCAGATCATCCAGATATTTTTGAAGAAATTGATCATAAAGTACGTGTACACTATGGTTTGATTGAACCAGATGAAGAGGATATTGTTGAAGAAGCACAAGTTGAAGAAACATCTGATGAACTTGTTTTAGACCTAGATTCAACCATTGAAATTGAAGAATAAGTGTAAAAGAGCCGACGAGCTCTTTTTTCTTTGTTTTAATCTAAATAAAAAGGGTCTATGATCATTGAAAAAGTCCCCAAGATTCAAAATAGGTCGCTAGACCGATTTCTAAAATCAAGGACAGTGATAAGATAATAGTATCATGTGACAGAAAGAGAGAATTAACATGATTAAGATTTATACAATCTCAAGTTGTACAAGTTGTAAAAAAGCAAAGACATGGTTGAACAACCATCAACTTCCTTATAAAGAACAAAACCTTGGTAAAGAACCACTTACAAAAGAAGAAATCTTAAACATCCTATCAAAAACAGAGAATGGTGTTGAGAGTATTGTTTCATCAAAAAATCGCTATGCTAAAGCTCTAAATTGTGATATCGACGAGCTCAGTGTCAGTGAGGTGATTGATTTGATTCAAGAAAACCCAAGAATCTTGAAGAGCCCAATCTTAATTGATGATAAGAGATTGCAAGTGGGTTATAAGGAAGATGACATCCGTGCTTTCTTACCACGTTCAATAAGAAATGTCGAAAATTCGCAAGCACGCATGCGCGCAGCTCTATAAAAAAGTAAAAAAGGAGATACTTGCGATCTTCTTTTTACGTTTACTCTGGCATAGAAATAAGTATTGACATTAGTTCTCAAACTTGATAGACTAATAAAGTCTTAAGGAAATTGTCCAGTAACAAAAAGTTTGAAAAAACTTTAAAAAAGTTATTGACAAGACAAGCTAGAGATGATATTATAAATAAGCTGTTTCGCGAGAGACAGCAGACACGAGAAGTAAAAAAACTTCAAAAAAGTGTTGACAAGTTATTCTAGATTTGCTAGAATATAGAAGTTGTCTTAAGAGAGACAAAGACCTTTGAGAACTGAATAAGAAACCAAGTGCAGGGTTATGATAGAAGAATTATAACCTGTCAATTTACAAGAATAAATCGTCAGACGACGGTAATGAGTTAACGCTCGAACAATTATTAAATTTTTTAATGAGAGTTTGATCCTGGCTCAGGACGAACGCTGGCGGCGTGCCTAATACATGCAAGTAGAACGCTGAAGAGAGGAGCTTGCTCTTCTTGGATGAGTTGCGAACGGGTGAGTAACGCGTAGGTAACCTGCCTTGTAGCGGGGGATAACTATTGGAAACGATAGCTAATACCGCATAACAATGGATGACACATGTCATTTATTTGAAAGGGGCAATTGCTCCACTACAAGATGGACCTGCGTTGTATTAGCTAGTAGGTGAGGTAACGGCTCACCTAGGCGACGATACATAGCCGACCTGAGAGGGTGATCAGCCACACTGGGACTGAGACACGGCCCAGACTCCTACGGGAGGCAGCAGTAGGGAATCTTCGGCAATGGGGGCAACCCTGACCGAGCAACGCCGCGTGAGTGAAGAAGGTTTTTCGGATCGTAAAGCTCTGTTGTAAGTCAAGAACGAGTGTGAGAGTGGAAAGTTCACACTGTGACGGTAGCTTACCAGAAAGGGACGGCTAACTACGTGCCAGCAGCCGCGGTAATACGTAGGTCCCGAGCGTTGTCCGGATTTATTGGGCGTAAAGCGAGCGCAGGCGGTTTGATAAGTCTGAAGTTAAAGGCTGTGGCTCAACCATAGTTCGCTTTGGAAACTGTCAAACTTGAGTGCAGAAGGGGAGAGTGGAATTCCATGTGTAGCGGTGAAATGCGTAGATATATGGAGGAACACCGGTGGCGAAAGCGGCTCTCTGGTCTGTAACTGACGCTGAGGCTCGAAAGCGTGGGGAGCGAACAGGATTAGATACCCTGGTAGTCCACGCCGTAAACGATGAGTGCTAGGTGTTGGATCCTTTCCGGGATTCAGTGCCGCAGCTAACGCATTAAGCACTCCGCCTGGGGAGTACGACCGCAAGGTTGAAACTCAAAGGAATTGACGGGTACTGCACAAGCGGTGGAGCATGTGGTTTAATTCGAAGCAACGCGAAGAACCTTACCAGGTCTTGACATCCCGATGCTATTTCTAGAGATAGAAAGTTACTTCGGTACATCGGTGACAGGTGGTGCATGGTTGTCGTCAGCTCGTGTCGTGAGATGTTGGGTTAAGTCCCGCAACGAGCGCAACCCCTATTGTTAGTTGCCATCATTCAGTTGGGCACTCTAGCGAGACTGCCGGTAATAAACCGGAGGAAGGTGGGGATGACGTCAAATCATCATGCCCCTTATGACCTGGGCTACACACGTGCTACAATGGTTGGTACAACGAGTTGCGAGTCGGTGACGGCAAGCTAATCTCTTAAAAGCCAATCTCAGTTCGGATTGTAGGCTGCAACTCGCCTACATGAAGTCGGAATCGCTAGTAATCGCGGATCAGCACGCCGCGGTGAATACGTTCCCGTACCTTTGTACACACCGCCCGTCACACCACGAGAGTTTGTAACACCCGAAGTCGGTGAGGTAACCTTTGGAGCCAGCCGCCTAAGGTGGGATAGATGATTGGGGTGAAGTCGTAACAAGGTAGCCGTATCGGAAGGTGCGGCTGGATCACCTCCTTTCTAAGGAAAAAAACGGAATGTACTTGAGTTTCTTATTTAGTTTTGAGAGGTCTTGTGGGTACCTTTAGCTCAGCTGGGAGAGCGCCTGCTTTGCACGCAGGAGGTCAGCGGTTCGATCCCTGCTAGGCTCCATTGAATCGAAAGATTCAAGTATTGTCCATTGAAAATTGAATATCTATATCAAATTCCATATGTAATTAAATACATATAGATAGTAACAAGAAAAATAAACCGAAACGCTGTGAATATTTAATGAGTTAGGTCGAAAGACCAAAAATAAGGTTAAGTTAATAAGGGCGCACGGTGGATGCCTTGGCACTAGAAGCCGATGAAGGACGTGACTAACGACGAAATGCTTTGGGGAGCTGTAAGTGAGCAATGATCCAGAGATGTCCGAATGGGGGAACCCGGCAGGTAATGCCTGTCACTCATTACTGTTAAGGTAATGTAGAGGAAGACGCAGTGAACTGAAACATCTAAGTAGCTGCAGGAAGAGAAAGCAAAAAGCGATTGCCTTAGTAGCGGCGAGCGAAACGGCAAGAGGGCAAACCGAAGAGTTTACTCTTCGGGGTTGTAGGACTGCAACGTGGACTTAAAGATTATAGAAGAACTACCTGGGAAGGTAGAGTAAAGAGAGTAATAGCCTCGTATTCGAAATAGTCTTTATACCTAGCAGTATCCTGAGTACGGCGAGACACGAGAAATCTCGTCGGAATCTGGGAGGACCATCTCCCAACCCTAAATACTCTCTAGTGACCGATAGTGAACCAGTACCGTGAGGGAAAGGTGAAAAGCACCCCGGGAGGGGAGTGAAATAGAACCTGAAACCGTGTGCCTACAACAAGTTCGAGCCCGTTAATGGGTGAGAGCGTGCCTTTTGTAGAATGAACCGGCGAGTTACGATATGATGCGAGGTTAAGTTGAAGAGACGGAGCCGTAGGGAAACCGAGTCTTAATAGGGCGCATTAGTATCATGTCGTAGACCCGAAACCATGTGACCTACCCATGAGCAGGTTGAAGGTGAGGTAAAACTCACTGGAGGACCGAACCAGGGCACGTTGAAAAGTGCTTGGATGACTTGTGGGTAGCGGAGAAATTCCAAACGAACTTGGAGATAGCTGGTTCTCTCCGAAATAGCTTTAGGGCTAGCGTCGATGTTAAGTCTCTTGGAGGTAGAGCACTGTTTGGGTGAGGGGTCCATCCCGGATTACCAATCTCAGATAAACTCCGAATGCCAATGAATTATGGTCGGCAGTCAGACTGCGAGTGCTAAGATCCGTAGTCGAAAGGGAAACAGCCCAGACCACCAGCTAAGGTCC